>Ga0172381_10000008_pt1 | contig 228384 bp, 336 predicted proteins | sample Leawel6488metaG_FD_119754 | JGI IMG/M metagenome (GOLD analysis project Ga0172381, IMG submission 119754) | Leachate microbial communities from a municipal landfill in Southern Ontario, Canada - Leachate well 64-88 metaG | ecosystem: Engineered > Solid waste > Landfill > Unclassified | place...
ATCAAGTATATATTTTAATAATTGATAATTTCCAGTATATTCATCATCAAATATTGTTCCAAATAGACCTATTGAATGAAATTTATCTTCAATTATTGCTTGAGATCTAAGTATGCCAACTTCATACTTGATTAGCATTTTATATAATTTTTCTTCATGTTTAAGCATAAATATGTCTTTCCAGCAGCTTTATATTGTAAATACTTTTTATCTTTAATTTTAGACCAAGATACAATAGTTTTTTCAAGGAGTTTAGACTCTAGATGTAATTTATTTAATTGAGCAAGTTTGATAGCAGTTACGTGTGCTATATATTCACTATAAGTGTTAGCTAATATATGTCCAACTTCATGTAAAAGTATACAATGTTGTTCAAGTTGTGTATATTTATTAAATAAAGTTTTATTTATTAAAATAACATTATCTTGGGTAACAACAGCTGGTTTATCCCCAGCTGTTTTATATCCACAGAATTTAAATTTAAATCTTTGTTCTTCAGTTATTGATGATAAAAATCTATATATTTTCTGCTTCATTTTCTAATTGTTCTTTAACTAGTAGAAGTTCGTTTGCAAGAGTTTCAAGTTCGTCTAGAACTACTCTGATGTCTTTTACACCAGCAAGGACTTCTACTGGATCTTCTGATGCTTTACGTCCAACCATAAGCTGTGTACGCTCTTTAAGTACTGCTCTAAGATCGATTATTGATAGTTTCATACTTCTCCTTAAATAATTATTTAATATATAATAATTGGTAATTTACCAATCTATTTCAATACCATATTCACCAGCGTCTAATAAACCACGTTTATGTAAGTCATTTACTATCATATCTAGATGTGGATAGAAATTTCTTTCCCACCATAAAGTTAAACCTAAATCATCTTTATCGTTTTCGTTTTCTAGTTCTTTTTTAGGATCTCGTTCTAACCATGCTTTAAAACTTACTCCCATATCTGGATGGTTAACTACTTCTGGTACTGTGTCATTTTCATAATCTTCTGGATTTTCTACTGGAACACTAAAATATTCTGTTCCTCTATCTTTACAATCATCTTGTTGTTGAAAATTATAAGGTCTATTATATGTTTTGGATACAAGATCATCAAAATCAGAACAATCGATTAATTTAATTTGTTTAGTTTTAATCATTTTTTATTACTCCCAGGTTTATGATATCCTTCTGGAATCCATTTAGATCCCCTTGGATTTTTCATTGAAAATTCATAATCTTTAATTCTAACTTCAAGTTTTTCTTTTTGTTTTTTAGCTTTCATAAAATCTCCTTTAAATAATATAAAATTTCATTAGAATTTATAAGTTTATATTCTAATATTTTACCTTCTGTTGATAGTTTCCATCCTAGAATTATAATAGAATTACTATTAAATTTTGAATGGATTCCTTTAAGTTCTTCTGGTATATAAATACAAACGTGATGATTTGGACATAAAAATATTCTATTAAATTTTTTATTAGAACCAAACTTAGATTTAGGAATTATATGATGATAATTAATCTTAGATCGTATATCTGTTTTGTAATTACAATTTGGATATTCACAATAGTACATAATTCAATGTTTCAAAAATGCTACATTAAAAGTAAAGTCACACATACAAATATTGCAAGTTTTTCCGCATCCCGAACGGCAAATAATCCAAGTATTTACGTCTGGAATATCTTCTTCTTTAGATATTACTGTTGTAGTTCCATCAAGACTTTCATGAGACCATCCAGAGCCTCGTACAACGAAGTCTCTTCGAGAAAAATCAAGGTCACGTCTGGCTGTATAACCATAGGTTGTGATGTTATGCTCTTCTTTAAAGTATTTCGCAATATCTGACAGCTTTGTAATGTCTGATTGATTGTGAAAATCCCCAGCTTCATTAAATCGTATATAATTAGTTTCTTTTCTTCTTGATTTAATTTTTTTACTAAATTCACATATGAGTTGATCGCTGCTTTTTGACTGCCACTCAGCTTCTTGAGCACGTCTACTTGGTAATACCGCTTTGTATAATCCTTCGTCGCGTGTTGCATAACATTGTACCTTACTACCACAAATGTGTTTTAAAGTATATTGGTTATTATAAATAGGACATAGTCCTAATTTTTTACTACTACAGTCTGTTGCTGAACTCATGTTAAAAACACCAATTGAGTCATTTAATTTATGATTTCCAAATTTTAATAACATTAACCTATCCTTAAATTTATATTTCTTGCTTTATAATCTTTTGGTATGTCGAGCTTAATTGATGGAATACTATCTGAAAAAACGTCTGTATCTATGTCTAGATCTAATTTAAGGCAAATTTCATTCTTTTTAATTTCATTTTTATTTGAAGATATTCTTGCTGAGATAGATCCACTATATCTTTTAGTACTTTTACTTAAGTATAAATATTTAGTAACTTTTGTGTTCATTTTAATCCCTTAAATTAATATTTTTTCTTATTTTTAATTCTTTTGGTGTTAATTTAGTGATTTTAGTTTCTATTAATCTAGTTATATTTTTATCTTTAATTTCTTTATTTGATGAAGTTATTAATAATCGACCATGTCCATTACAATTAGAACAAGTTATATCATATTCCCATTCATCTTCATCTTCATGTGTCGTTTTACCATAACCATGACAATTTTCACATATTATTATACCTTCATGATATAAATCATTAACTTTCATAATCTCTTCTCAAGTTTATAGTTTTATACTTTATTGGTGTTCTTTTTGGTGTTCTTTTTTTGATTGGTTCAGTGTATATTTCACAATCTGAAGCAAGTATATATCCACATCTTGATCTTTCAGGAATAATAGCTTTATAGTTTAAACCATCTACAAAATTATAATCTTTATCTTCTACTTCAATTGTTTGATTAATATATGGATAATACCAATAATCTTCACTTGGAGAATCAATTATTTTAACTTTCATATAAGTTCTATTTCTGAAATAGTTAGATCTTCAATATAAGTTTCTTCAGTTTCAGGATCTTCTGGACAAAATTCAATACAGAATGCACAGTCGTTCCAGATTGATATAATAGTTCCATGTGTTCCTACTGGAATATTTTTATTAGATATAACTTTTGTAGTTTTAATTACATCATGTTCTTTGTACATTATAAATCTCCCATATATACAACGTCTAGTTTTTGTTTCTTATTTTTAATTGGTTTTTTAGATGGTTCTGGATTAAATAAATCGGTTTTAATATAAGCAACTTTAGATATTCCAAATTTAGCCAAAGCTTTATCTATAAGTCCTTCATAATATTTAAGATCTATTTCACTAATGTCAGATACATAATTTATATATGTATAATTCTTTTCTGTTCTATAATATTGTTTAAACTCTAGATCATCTAATTGTTTCTTTGCTAGAACATAATTAATTTGAGCACCTTCAGTAAGTATTTGACCAGTCTTTTTTTCTACTTGTTTAGCTAGAAACAGTGTCTTATTAAGTTTGTCTGAATAATCTATTTCTTCTTTGGTTAATTTAATACGTTCTACGAAATCATCTAATGTAAGATCTTTAAAATTATAAGCTTCGTCTATAATTTCATCAATAGGTTTATTGTTAAATATATAATCTATTCCAAGTTTAATTGCTCTGTCTACTACGAATGCTTTTTGTGACGATTTAAATGAAGAACCATGAATTGTATATTTTCCTGGAGTTGTTTCAAGTATATAGTTTTTAGCAAGATAGAAATATGCTCTATCTCCTTTACTTTCTGATTCAAGTGTCATAAAGTTATCGATAATATTAAATTTCTTTTTTATTTCTACGTTAAGCCAAGCATTTTCTATTGATGCATCTAGTGGATTTGTAAAAATTAGACCATCGGTATCAACTTCTATAAGTAAACTTTTATTACGTTGCATTATTTTAAGTGTACACCATCTACATAATGATGTTACCATTACAGCACTTATCATATCACCATATATAGATGTTTTAAGTCCAAGACTGCCGTAAATACTATTGTTTATAATTTTTATTGCATTTTGTTGTGCTTGTAAAGATATTTTTTTATCATCATCTACATTTTTAATTTCGTCTCTTATTTTTTTACGTTCAGCTTTAAGTCTAGTAATTTCTTGCTTTAGAAATCCATTTTCATTGTTTTTTACACGAACAATGAAATCATATTTTAATTTACCTTTATCAAATTCTGTAGGAATTCTATACCAATTATATTTATCATCAGATTTACATTCATATCGTCCAGTATATTCTTCAACTTTAATAAGTTTAGTAGTATCAGGACCAAGATTAAAACTTTGTATAGCACTAGGATATTGTGCACTAAAGTCTAATTTATAAACTGCAGGAAAATATCCATCTTGATATAATTCTGAAATAGCACCTTCAAATTTGAGTTCATCACTGAGTTTAGCTACTGTACCAGTTTCTATGTTATATTTAGAAAAATTAGTTTCAGTATTTATAAGTCTACGTTGTTGCATGTTTCTAGCTAGAAGTAATTTAGGTACAAAACTACTATACATACCCATAATGCTATCAAGTGAAGTATGCATCATCTCTGCGAGTGTTATACAGTTACGTATATATACATGACCAACGCCTTCTGTACGATAAATATCATCATCTAGATATTGATATAATTTATTTTCATCATCTTTAAATAATTGTAAAAGATTTTCTATATGTTCTTTAAGTTCGATATCTTCCATTGGAGCTTCTATCCAAACTGAATCTTTTAAAAATGTTTTCTTAATTTTATACCAACGACTAACTTCTTTAAGTCCTTTTGATTTAAGATTATATAAAGTCTGATCTTTTTGTACACCCGCATTAGATAAATAAATATCAAAATGAATACGTCCTGGAATTCTTATTTTATTATCTCCAGAACCTATTGTTGGTTCACGTCCACCACGACATAACTTAGTAAGATCACAACTGCTCATTTGAGCACGTTCTACAAGATATGGCATGTCAAACTCACTTGAGTTAAAGCCAGCTATAATATCTGGATTCCATTTTTGTACACAGTCTAGAAAATTATCTATTACTATTTTATCATCTAACGTATCTGAATTAAATCCTTTGCATATTTCATGATGTACTTTTCTTTTTTTACCTTCATGATCGTATATCCAAATACTATAACCTACACAAAGTATTGGATTTGTATGTGCTTTTGGAAATAAACCATCACCTTTTGATGCTACTTCTATATCAAAGAACAGTACAACAAGATCTTTTGTATGAGGATATGCTAAGAAAAAGTCTTGATTAGAAATATAAACTTGTTCTATGTAATTATTAAATAAAAAACTATTTGATTGTTTAACATGTCTTTTTTTAAAGTCTAAACTATCTTTTATAGTGTTAAATTCTAGACGTGTATATTCTGTAAGTTCATCTTCTGGAACTTTTCTCCATATTTCTTTAGGACCAAATACTGTAGAAAATTTACTTGTTTCTGCTAATACAAAAGGTTTAAATGGAAAAGGAGCTTTATCTATTTGATTATTTCTATAAACTAAAATACCATCATCAACTGGATAAACTGAAATAGGAACTTTCATACAATCCAAAACTCTCTAGCGTTATCTGAATAAATTATATCTAGTGATGTCTTAATATTAGTGAGTGTAGCATTACCAGAAGCATCTATATATTCACATTTATATATTTTATCTGTATATATACTTTTATAATTACATAAAAGTACAAAATTAAAATCACTTATCATTATATGACCATTACGTCGTTCTGTATATATTTGTTTGTCTTTTCTTAAAGATAAAATTAACTTATGTCCTACAAGTTCATAAAATACTCCATGACTAAGTTCATCACCATATGATGTTATTAGATAATTTTCTCTTACATTCCAGATCATAGGTCACTCACATTTAAAAGTTTTTCATGTACTAGTTTTTCTCTAAGACGATCTACAAGTTCACTAGTTATTGTATAGTTTTTATATATACTAAAACCTTTATCTATAAGAGAAGAAATAATTGTTTCTAGATCTATACATACATTATGTGTTATTTCTTTAAGATTATTATTTTTAGATCCAGATAGATTAGATATATAACAACCTTTTGTTAAAAACCAATAAACGTATAAAATATATATAGATTTATCGATTCTTAAATTAATTTCTCCAGTTCCATCTAGTAAGACTGATTTAATAACTGAAGATCTTATATGACTTGGATTGTATTCTACCAGAGTTTTTAATACTTTACCCTTATGTTTAAAAATAATTGGTAATATGCTATTATCTAATTGTAATATACGATATCGATTATCTATTGATTGTTTACATAATGCTTCTAGATTGTTATAAAAATTACTTTGCTCTGGAAGTCTAGAACTTTTCCATCTTAGTAGTTCGTATGTGTTTTTATATGTATCTATTATATGAAATGATCTTTTAAACATACTTCTAATAGGACGTGTTACTTGTAAGTCATCAATTGATATATTACAAGCTTTAATGTTATCAATAATCATTTCGTAATTCACCTTATCCACCAATCAATTTATTTGTTACACATACTTTTTTGCATCTAGCTATCTCAGTTTCAGAGATCATATCTCCATTAAATAAACAGTTATCTAACCAAATTGATCGACCGTTAGATAATTCTATATTTAATATATTAAGTGCTTCTGAAGTTTCATATTCTTTATCTTCATAACCTGTTTCAAGTGTTCGTTCTATATTTATCATTAATCTCTCCGTAAATTTATTGTTTTATAATTATTTTCATTTATAAGTATACAATCACATTTTGGTATACAAGCTATAAGATGTTTAAGTTCATAATAACATTCATGAGTATTAATATTTTTTATTGGTGTAACATCATTTATATTATTTTTATACCAACTATCTTTATTAGAACATTTAATTATTTTAACTTTCATAACTCTTCCTGAAGATTATATATTGTATGTGCAATACTACTATCGTTTTTAAGAGCAAGCATCTTGGCTATTACTGTATCGTAACTTATATTAGATTTTATATTACTCTGATCAATCATACAGATGTATTTACCTTCAGAATAATAATCTGTATCTGTTTTTATAGGATTCATAAATACATATGAGTCTTTATTATTATAAGATATTATATATTCTTTTCCAGATAGTCCTGTAAGTTTAATACCATCCATAAGTTTATGTGTTTTCTTATTATGATATTTTACGTATTGAGCATTAAGTTCACTTACTTTTTTATCTAGATATTCTTTACTCTTATCTTTAAATGCTTTATATGTACTATCAATAAGAGTCTTGTATTTAATATAATCTATACATGATTCACTTCCATCAATAATACATTTTTGAATCTTATCATTAAGATCAGGAATTCGATCTTCGATAAAATTAGAATACAATAAAGAAATGATCTTTTTACCAGTGATTTTAATAGAAGTATCATCTAGAAGTAGTTCGTAGTTTGATCGACCTTTAAGTTTTTTAAATCTAAATAATTTATTATTTTCTTCATTAGATTTTTTACTTAGATCGACTTCATATCCTGTAGATATACCTATATATACTGAAAGACCAAGACGACCAATATTTTCTATAAAATTATCAGCTTCTTGTTGATTTTGATAACAGGTAATCTCTTTAAGGACCATTATAATTTCATTTTTATTAAATCTACGATCATTTATATAATAAAGCTGACTACTAGATATTACTTGAGATTCGTCTTTTTCACCAGTTTCAGTCTTGGCACACCGTTTAGAAATTTTTCCAGTAATATTAATATTAATTTTTTCATTTATGTTTATAGGAATATTAAGATCTTCTTTTTTAGTAAGAGTTAAACGACTGTCTAGTTCATTAAATATTTTTTCAATCAACTTATCTAGAATATCTTGTTCTGTAATTTCATTTCTATAATAGCTTATTAAATAATTATTAAATAATGTATATAATTTTGATTTGATATATTCATCATTTATAGATATTGAAAAATCATTATATTTAATTTTTCCTTCAGTATGGTTATATTTTATATTTTCAGTTATTGTTACATCTTCTCCAAGTGCGCTATTCTTTTTTACAACATAATTAAATTCATCACTCATTATAGATAAAGCTTTAAGTTTTTTTCTTATACCAGTTAAATCTTTTGTATGATCAGTATATTCATATTGATCATACGTTGCTTTAGCTTTTAAATTTTTATCTTCAATATAAGTTCCATCAATATTAAAATTATCTTCACATTCCTCTTTAAGAAAACTTAATATATCTTGTTCTAGAATAAGTTTATAATTTTCATTAACTTTAGGATCTTGACTTGCAAAAATGTCCCAACTATGAGATTGAGTTGCTAAACCTATAAATAATCTACCTTTATCAATTAAATTATATGGAATTTTAATATAATCTATAATATTATATTCTCTATATACGTTTTTTGATCCTAATGAAAATATATTTTTATAAGGTCTACATTGTTCTGATGTTCCAGAACTTTTACTATTATGACATGTTCCACAATTACTATCTTGAAACCATTTTAATATATAATATCTTCTATCTCCAACTTCTTTTACTGAAGTAATTTCTCCAAAAAATATACTTAAATTCGAATTAATATTAAATTTTGTATTTAATACTATATTTTTATCATTAATATTATTTTTTAATTTATTAATTATTTCATTTTGAATGTTTGTAAGATCAGATAATCTATTTTTTATACTAACTAATTCTTTAAAATTTTCATTATATTTTATTAGATCATTATAAGTATTATTATTTCTAGATTCATCTTCTTTTTTATAATCTAGTAATGAATTTAACTGCGATTTATTAATACTATATCCAGTTAATGTAGGAACAACAATAGCTGATATTATTTCAGAAATATTAAAGTTATTACATCTATGTTGTTGAATTAAATTTGATAATTTATCATTGTTATTATTTTCATGTATGATTACATCAATTGATTTTTCAATCTCTTCAATAAGATTCCATTTAGCTATTATATAAGTTTGATTTTCTTTCAAGATAAAAATAAGTTGTCTTTGCTTATTTCGTATGATTGAAAACAAAATATTAGAATGCTCAACTTTTTTAAATTCATCTAAAAGCGTTCCAATTTTAGTAACAACTGTTTCATTAGCTAAAAATTCTTTAGAATTAAGTTCAAAGTTTAATAAATTATTTAAAACATTTGAAAGTCCATATTCTGTACTTATCTCTGGAGCAGTTTTCATTAATCTTTCCTTAAATTTATTGTATGTTTACGATTTTCTTTTCTTTCAAATTCATATATTTTTTCAGTTTTATTATATATAAGTTTTGGCTTAAATTCAGATATAGATTTTTCAAGTCCTCTACGAAACTTACATACATGAGAATTATATTTTATATTATCTTTATATTGATAACAAAATTTTTGTGATATACAAGTTACACAATCTTTATTCATAATCCATTATAATATCTATAACATAAGTTGAAGATCTACTGGTAGTTTATTTGATCGACTATAATTTAAAATAATTTGAGCTAGAATAGAAGCTATCACAACGTTACCGTATTCAATTTCTTTACGTTCTATTTGAAATGGATTTTGACACGATGAACTTTTAGTATCAGAAGATAATGTTTGTTCATAGTTCTTAGTGTCACTGCTAAATATACCTATGGCTCGTCCATTAGCTCGACTATCTATAAATGGAATTCTATTATCTATCCAGTTACGATAAGCTTCATGACGTATCTTGTTATTATCAGCACAAAGTATTACAAGATCACATTGTTTAAGATCGTTATAATCTAATCGTTTAATATTAAAATTAATATTAAAATATCTATAAGATAAAGCATCACTTTTATAACTATCGATATCTTTAGTAGTAAAATTCTGATAAAGTATATTTTTAAGTTCTACTTTATCATCGTCGTAGAATGTAAAATTCATATTTTTAATTTGTTTAAGTTCTATTAATCTATCTAGATGATGGACTGTATATCCGCCTATTCCACCATTTCCGATTCCGATCACATTCATAATTAATCCTTATAATTTATTTTCTAATTTATATTTTTCATTATTAAATTCACATTTAAAATCCATACAATATTTTTTACAAATAATATCATTATTAGAATTATGATTATTAAACCAATTTAGTCTATCTTGATAGATATTATTTTTTAATAATCCAATTGGATTTCCATTTTCTCTAGCATATACTAAACAAGGATAATGATAATTACCAACAATAGATATATCATTTTTAACTAAATAACATTTTGAACTATCATTATATGATAAACCTCTCATTGTTAAACCTTGTTTAAATCTATTAATTCTATAATTTAAAATAGGATATTTATTAAAATTTATATTACAAAACTTCGGAAACACTTCATCTTTAGTATTTATACTTAATTTAATATCATTTACTCCCATTGCTAATATATATGTAATTATATCATTAATTCTATTTACATTAATATTATCAATAACTAATCCAATATTGACATAATTTATTTTTGATAATTTTATTATATTAGTAAAAATTTTGTAAATATTTTTGTAACCTCTAGTTTTGAGAATATCTATATCATAATCATCTAATGAAATTGAAAACATATCTATATTTAAACTTTTATAAAATTCAAAATCAGCACTACCATTTGTTGATAATCCTAATTTTATATTTTGTTTTTTTATAAAATCACATAATTGTTTTAATTTAGGATATAGTGTTGGTTCTCCACCAGTTAGTTGAATATGATGTAATGTATTTTTATTATTTAATATAAATTCACAAATATTATTATAATTTATCTCTGATTTTAATTTATTACAATATGTACATGAAAAATTACAATTATATGTTACTGCTATTTCACAATACCAAAATCCATTATCATTATAATTTAATCGTTCTTGTGTAATTTCACTAAAACCAGTATTTAACATAGTTAATTCTCATAATTTATTTGTATTTGATCTAGATTACTATTAACTAGATATATACTATTTATTCTTTTATCTAATGGAATATCATTAAATACTATACAATTATCTGGATCAATAAATGTTTTTGATTTTTTACTCCAAGCCCATTTTGATTCTATTCTAACTTTAGCTTTAGTAATATCTATAACATAAGTTAAATATTTATATTCATTTGAACATATATGTAATACATAATCACCAATACGTATTTCTCTTCCTAGAAAGTCTTTCATACGTCTCCTTTTATATAACTATCAAATTCAGAATTAGTCATATTTAATTTATCTTTAGTATCTTTAAGTTCTTTAAGTAATTTAATAAAATCAGAAAATTTAAGAGCACAATAATCTTCTGAATGATTACGAGAGAATATAAGTAATGGTGGATGTTTACGATTATCACTTTCAGCTTGTTTAAGAGCTGACCATATATTTAATTTCTCTTGATTTTTATTTTCTATACTAAATGGTATACATTCTCTAGCTTTTTCTGAAAGTTTAATGTCCTCGCCTGGAACACCACCTGGTGTGGGGTAAACACAATCTTCAGATAAGTTAAATGTTGTACGTATAAGTTCAGCTATTCGTTGAGATAAACGTCTTCCCTTCGATTTTGATGCAGCAATGCTTATACGCTTCTTTTTCTTTATAATTTCAGTCACGTAAGTTAATTCCTTTTGATTTATTTTCGTTTATAAATTTTTCACATATCCAGATGACATCTTTTTCTTTTCTATAACCTAAAAGATATCTTAAATGATCTTTCTGTCCTTGAGATGTATATTTAGGAGATGTTCGTATAATGCAATAACCTCGTTGAGATGATAAATTCTTAAATCCAGCACATAAAAAATCATAAGATCTTAATAATGTATTAATAGAACTATAATTTTTAAGACCAAGTATAATATGATAATGTCTATGTGAAGTTAAAACAACATCTATATCATTAATACTTGAATCCTGTATAAGTATATTACATTGAGATTGAATACAATCAAAATTTTCACCATCAATGTCTAGAGGACATATTTTAGAATTATATATATCAAATATAAGACCATATGCATAATAGTCTATATTATTCAAATCTATAATACTATTAAATGGTTCTAAATATATTTCTGATGAGTGTTCATATTTAAGTGAATGAGTATATATAACTTTTTTATATGAATCTAGATATCTATCAGAATGGTATAAGGTCGTGATATAATTTGAATAATTTATTTGTTGTATCATTACTTAAAACCTGATGTTCTATAATAGGTTTGTAAAATAATCCAGATGAATTAATTATAACTTCTTCTTTAATATCACAATCTAATATTGGTCGAAATATATCTATATCATGGCCAAATAATTCTATTTCATGTGATGATATACGCTTAAGACCTTTTAATCTTAAAACTTCAGATCTAGATATTATTCTAATTGATCTTATAAAAGTATTATTCATTAATGTTGATTGTAATATATTAAGTTTTCGACCCATATAATAGAAACCATCTTTAGATTCTGTTATTATATAAAGCTTCCATGATGGTTCTTGAATGTCTGATCTTAAATTAATTTTAGTATGTTTAATTATATCTGTACAATATTCAAATGAAAAATTATAGATATAAGCTAATTTTAATAATCTTTTAAGATATATAATATCAGTCAGGGGGATAAAATGCTGCTTTGTTTCCTCCACCAAGGAGGTGTTGTGGTACTGTGGTTCCACTACTTGGTCTGAAGTTATATGTTGTTGCACTATATTTCCTCTGCATAGGTTCATTACATATTTTACACGTTACTATTTCATCGTAACGTTTAACAACTACTTCATTTTCACTATTTCCACAATGTGTACAAAAAAAGTCTAATATTCTCATACTATTTCTTCTATTGTTATTTTATATTTCTTATCTAATAACTTATCTACTTTAATAAAATTTTTAGAAGTATATTTTAATTCAAATTGTTGATCTTTATCTTTAAATTTAATAACACTTGGATTAATATGAGATAAGAATGATTCTTCTATTATTGGATATAATTCATATTTCATTTAGATAGTTCCTCATATTTCTTTTTTATAGCATTCCAATCATTTAGCTTAATCTGTTCTTTATATACATAATTTTCTACTTTACTACGTTCTTCATAATATGAAGCTTTGTTTGTAGTAAATATAGGAATATTTTCATGAGTTCCAATTTGTTTACCATGAAAATCCTGAATTAAAAACTTACGTTTAAAGAAACAAAACTGAGGATGTTCATCAAAACATACAATAAGTTTAGGAGCGATAATATCAGTAAGCTTTCGAACAAAATAACTAAATGATTTAATATTTTTAGGATTAATATCTACGTTTGGTATAAGAAAGTCATAAGTAATAAAATACTTATCAATCTTAAGTTCAGTCATAAGATTAATTATAACTTTATCATCTGGAGAATCAAAAAACTTTGAACTTGGTGGATCTCCTATAAGAAGAACTCCAGATCCAAAGTTAGAAACGTTGCCATAAAATAATTTAATCTTACTTTTTTTTACTTCTAAATTAAGATTCTTTTGATATGTTTGTATCTCAATTCTTAAATCATTAAGTTGTTCTTCAGTTGTTTTATTTATTGAAAATAAGTCTATCATTTATCCTGGTCCAAAATCTGTATATTTTCGAGCTGTAATAGTATTTAATCTAAGCATAGTCTTTTCTTGTTCTTTTTCTAACCAATTCATAGCTTTTTGATTTTCAGATAGTTCTATATAACTATCTCTAAGTTGTATATTTTTAGGTCTAGATACTTCTGTTTCAATAGGATCCATTAAGATATCAGTACTAGATATAACTACTTTATCATCATGATAAGCTGTTCTATTAGTAGCAACTATCTTAGAACCACATTTAGGACATTCAAAAGTATCACCAGCGTATACATGACTTCCATCAAAACTATATCGTACTTTAGTTCCAGTATGAACACATTGCATTTCTTTAAGACATGACGTGCATATATACATAGTTATTTTTCTAATGTTTAATGAAAGTTTTACCATTGTCATTAGTATATAATCGTTCTATTATCATAAAAAACATATTATCTTTAATTGTTACATGTTTTTTAATTACTTTAAAATAATCTGATATAGAAGAATCATAACACATATAAATATTATTTTTTTTAAATCCTTCAAAATCGTTATCTGTATGATTTTCACAAATACATTCTTCATATGTATTAGGATCTATATAATATTTTTCATAGACAGATATTTCATTATCATCATAAGATTCATGAAATTTAACTAAGTATTGATCTTTATCTAATTTATTTTTATAATCTAAATATTCTGATGTATTATATAGTAAATAATATTCATTTAAAGTATAATCTATAACTTTTTGTTTTTTAATAATATTTTTTAAGTTAAATTTATTTGTTATTATAATAAAACTAGAGCTACTAGAATTACTTACGAATCCGTTACGAGTTTTCATTTCGTCCCCAATTTAGAAGTTATATATTTATCTATATAAGTATCAAATCCAAATAATTTAGTAAGATTACTCTTTTTAAGCATACAAGAAATATCTTCTTCAGATATATTATAACAGTTAGCTACATGAAGTTTAGTTCTACAATGAGTCATAAGACTATAAGGATAACTTCTTGTTGGTTGTCTTATTCTAGAACAACATGATTGTTCATCTGTTGGATACCAACGCTGTGCATTGTCAAATTGACCATCTGGATGGATCATTCGTTCTTTAAGCTTTATGTATTCTATTGTAGCTTTAACTATGTTTAGATCTAAGTTATCTGTTCTGAGATTAATCATAGGTTATAATAATCCTTAAATGATTCGATAGATTCATCTAATGTCTTTATACATTTATTTATATTTTCTTCATTTTCAGAACTTAATTTAAACTTAATATGTTGTTTTTTAAATATAATTCCAGTTTCTTCATAATCTAAATCAAGTTTAATATCATAATCAAAAGCTAATTCTTTTAAAAATGGTATAAACTTTGATGATTTTGGTATTATACAACTATATTTATAACTTATCATATCTTCATCTCACGTAAGAATTTTGGTTTTTGTCCACTATAACTTATATATAGTTTTTGTTCTGGACGTGTGATCGATACGTAATACAAACGACGTTCGCTTTCCAAATCATAATCTTTACCGTTTTGTGGATCAAATTGATTACACCAAGGCATTATAATTATTCTCTTTTGTAAACCTTTAAAACTGTGAATCGTTGACAATTGCACTAAAGCATTATCTTCACCAAGATTACTTTCACCATTAAGACCAAGATCATTACTTATATCTCTTATATCAGAAGTATTAATTAAATATTCTTTAGAGATATCTCTTATAAAACTTTTCATATCGTCTTGATAATCAAATGAAGGTATAAAATATTTTTCTATAAACAAAGCTAGAAGTTCAAGATTACTATTTTTATTACTGTTAAAGAAACTTATAATGCTTATAATACTATCATACTTTTTATGATTTTTAGGATCGTGGAACAAGTCTAGAAGGTATTCATTAAGCTTACGATTTTTAATGTTCTTTTTAATATACTCTACTGTTGTTTTACCAATGCCTCTGAGAGCTTTAGAAGCTATTTCTAGGTCATAAATGTCACCAGTCTGTCCTGCTAGCTTCATACAGGAGATCATCACTTTAATGGCACTTCTGTCGCTTATCTCAAGACTATCATTAACCTTATACTTGATGTTAGCTTTTTTAAGCGCAAATTCTAGATGATTTTTATATAATCGATTACGATAAAGTATAGCTATCTCTTCGTTTTTATTTTGCTTACACTTGGTTATTATCCATTCTATTTCATCCATTGGATTTTTAGCTTCGAATGTAAGTATTACTCCATCTTCTTGATTAAAAGATTTTATTTCTTTTTTGATACGATCTTTGTTATGTTCAATGACTCTTACTGATGCTTCGACTATATTTTTACAAGATCTGAAATTTATTCCCATATTTAAGATTTTACAATTAAATATCTTTATAAAATCTGTTACGTTTTCAGGTCTCGCTCCTCTAAATCTGTACAAAATCTGGTCATCATCGGCAACCCCAATCATATTACAATTTAATTTTAGTTGTAAAGCTTTAAGCATTTCTAACTGTGGAAAGTTGGAGTCCTGTAATTCATCTGTCAAGATGTGAGTGATCTTAGGTAAAGTTAAATTAGGAATAAGTTCTATAATTTTATAGATCATATCATCAAAATCTATAAGATTATATTTATCTAGTTCATTATTATATTTAATTATTTCTTCACTTTGTTCTAGGGGCCAATCTGATTTTGCTTTAGAAATTAGATCTGTTATTTCTTCAAGTTTGTTTTTATCTTTTTTACAATCAAATACTTTTCTAATTATAAGACGTTTTTTACCCTCATCACATATATTCCAATGAATATTGTTTCTTCTTGCAAAAGTATTAGCAAGTCCATGAAAAGTTCCACCAATAATTCTAGATTGATCTACTTTATTACATTTAGAAATTATGCTTTGACTTGCTTTATTGGTGAATGAAACTAAACATACATAATTATTAGGATCTTGAAGTATCTTTTCTGCTATAAATGATAGCATTGTACTTTTTCCTGAGCCAGGTGCGCTGCTAACGTATAGATTATTATGTGATTCGTTTAATATTATCTGTTGTTCTTCTGTAAGATTCATCTATAAATATATCTCCAAATCTTCAGCACTAGCTTTTACTAAATTGGTTGAATCTACAAATACTTTAGTGTCTAGTTTTACTTTTTGTGGTGTAAAATCTTTTATCTTAACCACTTTAAGATGATTACCGTATTTTGTATGAACTATTCTAAAACAGATATCATCTATTTGAAGTTCTCGTTTAAAATAATCTTTCATTCATCTTCCTTTTCATCTAATCTATATGGACGATCTTCTGCGTAGTTCCAATGACGAATATCATCTAAACATATATAAAAATTTATTTTAAATAATGTTAATTCAAAATTCCATCCAAAATGATCACCTTTATTATTATATTGTAATAAAATAGTAAAAGGAGAATATCGATCATTTATTATACCTATTGAGAATCTTTTTAATTTAAATATTTTAGAATATCCTATATTTTTCATTAATAACTTTCTCCAAGTATAAAATGTTCATCATATGTTTTAAATACGTTTTGTGGATAAACATGATGTTTATCATCTAAAATTAAACGATCTTTATTAAAATGAGTTATTCTTCTTGGTACTAAACGTACATAATTTCTAGATGCTCGTATATGTACAACAATATCTCCAATATTTAATTCTGTTCCAAGTCTATCTTTCATAATGCACCGTCTTCTTCAATTTCTTCATCTTCGTTCGTTGGTATATAGTTCATAACCAGTTTTGTATATGCATCCATTAGTTGAGGTTCTAGATATGCTATTAGATCATCTGGAGCTTTTTCAACACTTTCTTTAATACCTCTTGATTTAAATTCTTTAGGTTCTCCATTTACTTCATAAGTAATATGTTTACCATCCCAAATTTCAAGATCTTTTGCAATACATAGGACGTTAAAGCGATGGTCAAATGCCCCATGATAGAAATATATTTTTATAGAATTTAAACGATATCGATCTTTTACCTTGCTTTTTAAAATAGTCAGTTTAACTGGAAAGCTATTTGGAGGAGCTTTTTCACCTTCTTTTACTGGAAATTGAGCATCACCCATTCTGGTCATTTTAACGTTTAAAACGTTATAATGTTTAAGAGCATTACCACCAGTTTCTTTTTCTTTATCACGAGCCATTGATGTAATATCAGTACGCACTTGAGAAGCTAGAATAAGTGTAAGCATGTCCATTGCTTTAGAAGTATACATTCGAAGGAATTGACTGTATAATCTAGGAAGTAAAGCCATAGTATCATCATTTGTAGAGCGTTCTGTATCACTAGGAGTTCCGTCTTTCTTCTTACCTTTATAAAGTTCTTTACCTGAAGCAAGAGCTTGTAAGGTATCAATAATAAGACAATCTACTCCACTTTCATCATCTGAACATTTCATAACGAAATCAAGGTTTTCTTCAGCAAGTCTAGGTTCATAGACAAGTGTAGCTTTTGGATTACAGCCTTGTTTAATTGCCCATTCACGATCAAAACTTTTTTCAGCTGGAATATATGCAGTAACAAAGTCAGTAAAAATCTTTTGCCAATATGCAATAGATACAAGAAACTTAGTTGTTTTACCAACACTTTCACCACCTACAAGCTGATTAATTTTATTCTTGACCCATCCTCCACCAGTAAGTACATCGAAACCGATTATACCTGTAGGAAGACGTTCTATTTTACCGATGTTCTCTTTTTCATCTAGAAATCCTATTTTAGTCTTATCTGGATCTAGTTTATTATCTTTAATGAAACTATCTATAAGCTTATTTAAAGCTTTCTTTTTTTCTTTGCTAATCATTCTATGTCCTTAATCAAAAATTGATAATAATAGTGTTATTAACATTAATGGTATTTGAATTATATCATCTAATATATCTAAAAACCAATTATCTTTACGTTTTTCTTTCATTTTATATATAATTTTTCTATTTTAATAATTAAAATATTATTTTTATTTATTTTAACTTTACCTAATATTTCTACATAGTCATTTATTTTAACTAAACAAAAATTATCAAATAATATTTTATTTGTTTCTCTAACTTCAAATAATATTTTATTTCCATTATTATCAGAAATATATCCAAATAATAATTTATTAAATTTTTTTATTGTTGTAATATATCCACTAGTAGTAATAATTAAATCAATATCATCATTACTAATTTTATCAATTAACATATTATTTCTCAAATAAATCACACATAGTTAAATCATCATATTTAACTTTTAGAGATTTACCTATACTTTCATATTTATTAGTTATTTTATTTTTTATATTGTTAAATAAATTAAGTAATTTGTTACTAAGCTTTGTACTATAAGTTATTTGATTAATATTAGATAATCTAGATATATCGTTTTCTAAACGAGCCATACCTTTTTTAACAGTTATATATTTTATAAAATCTTCTACATATTCAGAAGTGTTTTTATTTATAATTACCGATAAAATAGTTTCAGATTGGTTAGCTGTAACAAATAATGGAAATTTATCTTGAAGTTTACATGCATCAAGCAATCTCAATATATCTTTTTCGAGTAATCCATGATTTTTATGTTCAGTATATTTACACTGAGCTATTATGTTATTAGATATTATGTCTTCTTCTTTCTTAGCATTTCCACTACCTTTTGGTTTTACACTGTCATCACCTTTTAATAAATTTTCTACATAATCTTCAAGATCTTGCCAAGATTTCAACATAATTTTGACTTTCTAAATTTCACGGGAATTTTTTATAAATCTCTCGCGTGTAGCGATTAGAATTCTTCTTTATAAAATGGTTGTGGAGATAAATTTCTTAAAGATTGTTGACTTTCATAATTTTTTAACATAGTTTCTAATATTTGTTTTTGATCAGAAGTTAATGTTTTATCTTTTAAATTTCTTTTTGTAGTTTCAATAGCTCTTTCAAGTTGAGTCATAAATACTCCTTATAATACTTCAAATATTTTAAATATTTCATATATATTACAATAATACTCATTATTTTCTTTTTTAATAAGATTTTTAGTATCAATTAAAGTATCTTCGATTCCTTTTTTCTCAGAATCTGTAAGTAATTGATTAAGTCGTCTTTGAATTATTTGACGTGTTTGTATCTTAGCTTGTTCTATGTCTATTTGTTGTTCTAGAGATATAACCCTTGCAAGTTGTACAATGTTATTTTCAACTGCATCTATGAAATATTTAGAATTTACATTAATCGAAGAAGTCTGTTGCACTTACGCTCTCCTTTTTAACGTTAAACAACTCATCAGTTTTACGAGCTGTTTCTTTAAGAATTTCTATAAATTCTTTATGTTTTTCTGGATCTTCTTTAGAATTCATTGTAAGTATCTGAAGACCACAAAGAGCTTTTAATAAATATTTAGTTTCATCATCTAGATTATGATAACTTTTAACGTGACATTCACCTATTGTTTTTTCTTTTACATTAATATCCATACAGTATCCTAAAGTTCTATTGTATCATCACTAAGCTGTTGTTCTATAACTTTTGGCTTTTCTTTTTCTTTTTGTTTTTTAACTTCTTTCATAGATATTTTATTCTTTTTAAGATATTCTATAAGACCTCGATATATAATACTATTCTCTTCAAGTTTATCTTCTTGAAGCATTTTTGAAGCTTGTTCATAATATTTCTTATCAGCTTTTCCAAGTAAGTATTCAACATCAGCATGATTAGTAAGATCAAGCAAAGCTTCATCTAGATTAATATTTTCTAATTCTTTAAGTAAAATACTATCAGCAGTTATACCAATTGCCATCTTACTAAGACTATCTCTGAAGAGATCGCTCAACGTTTTAGGATTAATATTTTCTGGAAGTTTCTTTGTATTTATAAGATATTTAATATCTTCAGATACGTCTACGTTATCAATGTGTTCTTTCATTATAAGTCTAAATGCTGGACTCATAGAGATAGCTTTAAGATAACTACCATAAGCAGCACTTTTTTTAAAGTTATTAAGATCATTGTTATCTTTTACTGAAAGACTATATCCTAGACTAATCATTTGGATCTCCTTAGAAAAGCATCTTGTTCTTGATCGAGTCGATGTTGTTTAATTTTAGCAACCCAAGAGTTAAATTGTTCTACAGTTACTTCTATAAAATACATCTTGAGTTGAGCGTAAAATTGATTAACTCCAACTATTGGTGATTCTTCAGCGTTAAAACCTACAAGAAAACATCTATCTGTAGAAGCATCCATTGTAGGAACTATTTCATAACCGATTTCACTAGCATTCTTTTCAAATTCAGAGATACTTGAAGCTTCCCAGAATTCAGTTTCTTTATTACCAGATAGCTTACCTTTAAGTTCCTGTGCAAATATTTTTAAGATATTTGGCATATTTCCAGCACTTTTAATTTGTTTCATGTAATTATTTCTCCAGTTTTACTATCGAATCGTACAAGATAACGTCTTAAGAATTGATTACCAATACGACAGTTTTCAAAGATATCTATATATCTAGATTTAAATAATTGTTCTTCTTCTGTTACATTTCTTATCCAGATGCTATATTTAAATAAATTATATTTTTTATTAAGTTCTTCTATAGGACTATATATATGACCGTTTTTTGTAGGATCTTGTCTTATTTGAGATGTTATAATTATATGACCTTTTAATGAAGATTTGATCATTGGTATAACATTTCGGGAGACCATTAAAGCATCTCCAGGATCTAAAATAAGATAATCTATTTCGTAATTTATATACTCAAGAAAATTAATTAATAAACTTAAAGATTCTTTATGAAATATAACATTTTGATATACATCTTGATGGTATTTTTTAACAAACTCTTGATCTATGTCTTTAGATGGATTATAATATAATATACTTTTATTTTGATGTAAAAGCAAATTAGATAAATATAATGTAAAAACAGTACTTCCATTACCAGAAGGTGCTGTAATAATTATATTATTGTCTAAGACAAATTCGTTTATAAGTTCTTTCAACATCTGGTTTTGCTAATTCTAAATTGTTATCTAATATTTTAACTATATTTTTATAATCACTGATAGCGCTATCATAGCTAAAATAATGATTTTCTTGATTTATATTAAATCTATCAAATCTTTGATTAATAAATATAGAAAATAATAATGGTACATGATTTGCTGTTAAAGTATATTTAAAATTTAAAGATATATTATAATTTATTGCATTAATATATTCTAATTCTAAAAATTGAGACCAAGGAATAATTTTATTAAAACATTCTTCTTTTGAACATTCAACTGGAATTTTACCATCAAGATAGAAATATCTCATATTATTTACACAATACTCGTTTTAAATGTATTAAAAAATCTTCTATATCAAAAAATGGTTCTAATACTTGAATTTGTATTCCTTTTAAACTTTTATATAATATAAACCTATTATTATTCCAACTTAATCCCCAAATAGCATATTTATAACCATTACTATTTTTATGGTATGTTGGTCTTGATTTAAAAAGTTCACTAAGTTTACTTATTTGTTTTTTAAAATCACAATTAGCTTTAAGATTATGTGTATGATACCATCCTAATATTTCAAAAAATATAGAATGCAAAAAAACTCGTTTATTAGATTTTTGCATTAAATTTTCTATTCGAATAGTATCATACTCAAGTTGTTTAGTTTCATTTTTTGATAAAATAATCATATTATCCTACATAATTTGGAACATAATCTGGTTGTAAATGCAAGTATCGTTCAGACTTATCTTCGGTGTGTGTTACCATTCCAAGTTGAGCTTCTAACTGACTGATAGCATCACACTGATCTCCAATAAATCCATCACATTCAGTAGTCATCTTACCAGTTTTTTTATTAATTTTTACAATTACTTTTTGCTGATTCATAATATTCTCCTTAACCTACGTAACGTGTTAGTTCAAAACATATTTCATTATTGTTTTCTGTTCTAGTTCCTTCTTCAAGACTAAAGGATAGAGCAGCTAGACGTTCGATTACTTCTGCCTCTTTAGCGTGACTTGTAACCTCTTGAGACATGATCTCTGTATTATAACTCTTACCATTCTTATGAAGGCCGTAAAAGTCTCCTATAGCTTTATACGTACCATCAGACTGTTGTTTAAAACCAACACAACTATTGTTATCTGTTATAAGAATATCAACTTCTTCATGTACGCTATAATTACCTTTGGTTCTAAGAGTTTTTCCTTCTTCAGCTTCTAAGTATGAAAAGCCAAGACTGGTAAGACTTTTTAAAAGATATTCTTTATTGTTAAGCTCAAGCTTCACTTCTGATTTATGTGACATTTTTGTAACTCCTTGATTTAATTAGATTTAAATAACTATATCATCTGTTCTAAGATTGACTTTAGTTTTCTTTTGTTTAGTTTCTTTTGGTTTAATAATTCCTGAAGATACGTTATTAGCATTATCTTCTGACCATTTTCTCATTGATGAGATTTTTTCTTTACCAACTTTTGTAATAGGTTTAATTTTTCTTAGTGTTTCTAAGATATCATCAGTTGTGATGTCATCTTTACCACCTATTTCAATTTCCTTTCCTTTTCCAAGAGCAAATTTGTTTCTAAGAGCATCTTTGATACTACTTTCTATTTCTGCTCCAGTAATAACAAATTTAGTTCCATCTAGATCTTCATATTCATAACTTGCTAGTTTATTTATGTCAAACTTTGATGGATCTCTTTCTCGTTTAGAGATATGAATTTTAAAGATTTCTTTACGTTCTTCACTATTTGGAACATCAGAAAACCAAATTTCATCAAATCGACCTTTACGTAAAAGTGCTGGATGATTTGCTCTTATTGTACTAATATCATTAGCTGTAGCTATAAGTAACATTCCAGGATGTTCTTCATTAAGCCAATTTAAGAATGTTCCAATGACTCTATTGGTTGTTCCGCCGTCTGTTTTGTCTGAACTTCCTGCTCCAGATAGTGCTTTATCAATTTCATCTATAACGACAACTCCACCAACAGCATCTGCAAGTGTAAGACCTTGTCTTGCTCTTTTCTCGCTTTCACCCATCAAAGATCCAAATACTTTACCAATGTCAAATTTAATAAGACTTGTCTTGAGTTCATGAGCAATTGCTTTAGCAATTAAAGTTTTACCACTACCTTCAACTCCAATAAGCATAATTGCTTTTGGTGGTTCAGTTTTAAATTTGATTGCATTATCAGCATTTTGTATAACTGTTTTTTGTGTAGATATCCAGTTTTTAATATTATTAAATCCACCGACTTGATTTAAATCATCTGTACTATTCCAGAATTCTAGAATATCAGATTTATTAATAATTGATTTCTTTTCTTCTATTATACTAGCAACATCAATCTTTTTTAATGTTACCATGCTGTATTGTAAAGTATTAATAATCTGATCTTCAGTAAGACCACAACATGCACGAGCTATATCATCTTCAACGTATTCTGGATTAATTTTATCAGAAGCATTATATTTTTTATTATGATCAGCTATTTGGTTATTTGTATCTTTAAGAAGTAGTAAAATCTCATCATAAGTGGGATAATTAAGTTTAATAAATACAGTATCTTTCTCAATTTCAGTTGGAACTGTGATACCGTATCCAGTTATAACTATTGTTGAATTAGCTGTAGAAGCTAGATAGACAAGATCTTTTAGCTTTCTAAGAATAACTGGATCTTTAAAGAATTTATCAAGATCTCTTAATACGTAGATATTTCGTTTTTCATTATTTACATCAGTAACAGTTTTTCCACGACAATCTTCTTCTATAACTGCAAATGCATATGCTGGATTCTGTCGAGTATCAAACTTTCCACCACTTCCAAGACGTGCTTGTGCACTTGGAAATTTATGTGGAAAGAATCTGTTTACATTGATTTTATTTCGATCAATTTCATGCAATCCTTGACCAATTGACCAAAAGTTTACTACATCGTCTGGATATTTCTTTAATATCTCACGAATAACTCTTGTTTCTTCTGGAGTATCTATAAAGATTAATCCAGCACTACAATCGATACGATCAAAAACAGGCTTAAATGTTTCAATTACAGTAAGTTTCTTTTTGCTCATTATTACCTTCTTGTTTATATGAAAATATTATGTTAATCAAGTTAGATGATGCCATAAATTTCAAGGTTAGGATTTAGTGGTAGGAATAAATTCTGGTAAGTCGCAGATTTTATCGGGACATAGCCCGCTTCTTCCGCGTATTCACTTTCACACACTGGACTTGGATTTATTGCATATAATACTTTTTTAAATTTTCTTGATTTAATATCAAAATAACCATTTGCGTGTAAAAACATTTTATGAAAATGACCAAAAATAAATATATCTACTCCTGGAAATGAACTTTGTTTCTTTCTAAAAGCTCTTAGTATAGCTTCAGGAGATCCAGCATCTGTTTTTGATGGTCTATGAGCGACGTATATTTTAAAAGTACGTTCCATATCTAGACGTTTATTATATATTGTAAGATCTACTATTGCTTGGATTCCTAGATATAATGTCTTTGATTGTTCACACATTTCTTTTGTAAGCCATTGTGCTGCTACTTTTCGTGTGCGATATTCATGATTACCATCTACGCTAACAGAAAGAACATTATTATAAATATTGTCTTTCTTTTTATTTATTGTTTTAAGATTATTTAACTTGGATTCACCATATAATGTTTTATTTGTATTTGTTAAAACATCGATCATATGAGTTTTTTGAACTGATGGATCGGCTAGTTCAGCGTCATAATTATGACCTACTGATGTTTTAAGCTGATTTTCTATCAGATCACCAGTAAATATTCGAAAAATATTTCCATTATGTTGTGTTGCTATTGTATTTAATTCTGTTTCAAGATAATCTTTAGAAACTCCATTAACTCCGTAATGAAAGTCTCCTGCTATGTTTAAAATCAGTTCTGATCCCTCTATCTGATTTCGTATCTTGAACACTGGTACTGTGTCTGACATCTGTATCTCCTAACCATTGTGAATATATACACTTTGGTGTTAAGTTTGAATCCATAAAGTTAACTATATCTGTTGTATTAAATGAAGGAATTTCATGTCCTTCTTTTTCATATGGACATTTTCTTACTGTTCCATCGTAATTTATATCTATATAATTATGTTCATATGGACAGTGTCCATTTAAAAGCCAACTAGATAAACAAGTATCTAAATTTTGTGAAAGATCAAAACGATTATAAAAAAGTTTAAGAAAAGTATATAATCCTGCTTTACCAATTTGTTCTAGATATTTAAGTTCAATGATAAAACAAAGTTTTCCAGTAAGTATGTTCATTAAACCTTCAGCGAATTTTAATGTATAATTATCTTTAATTAAAAATAACTTCTGATGATCTGGATATTCTGAACATATTTTATGAATATTATAATCATATACTGAAATCTGAATTTTATTTGTGCAATCTTTTATCAATGATTCTGGAAAATCTTTAATAATTTCTGAAGAAATTGTTATATTATAATTTTTTAAAGCTTGAATACCGCGTATTTCATTTCTATAACATATAGATTCATATACTTTAAAAGTATATATTAAGTTACTAATTTTTTCTTGACTTATACAATTATAATTAGCTGAAGGTTTTCGATTTAATAAGTAACATATATTTTTATTAGTACATTCGTTTTGACATCTATGTAAATGAAATGAAACTATTTTATTTGAACAATCCTGTTCCATCTATATCTCCGATATGAGGTGATGTTTTAAGATCTTTATCAAATGTACCATCTCTCATCTTTTTGGCTGCTTCAATGAAACTATTCCCATATATTTCTAGAGATTCAGCAATATGCTCATTACGTTCACTTTCGATAGGTTCTTCAACTACATGTACTATTTTCCAATCTTTATCCTTTTTAATACTTCTTACAAGCCATCCAAGAACAAAACCATCTGATGTCCTTGGATCTGCTGTAAGAGCAAGACCAAGATTGTAAATTTCATCGCACAGTTCTTTCTTTTCTTCAAAAAGCTTAGTAGAAGTATCAAACAAGTCTTTTAGATCAATTTGTTCTCCATTGTGATTAATTGAAACTTTATGAAGTTTTCCATCGATCCAATACCATTTGATTTCTTTAGTGTCCTTACTCTTAAACATTCTTGGCCTTTCGTTATATTTTAAAACGGCAATCGATCTTCTTGATTTGTAGTTTCAGTTACTTGAACTGGAGTAATTTCCAATACTCGTATTTCTCTTGGATATACTTTTTTACCAGTTTTAGGATCATCGTATGCTGTTCCAACAGTTTCAGTACCTTTGCAATCAATGATATTTCCAAGTTGAAGGATATTTTTAATATCATTAACTTTTTCTTGATCTGCTGTCCAAAAATTACATTTTTCAAAAACAAATGGACTATTACTTACTCTATCATTTACTCGTGTTTTAATCTGAAAATTAATAATCCATCCAGGTTTTTCACCTTTAGTTTGATTAATTCGAGTTGTTTCATTACTGTCTTTTTTAACTGGACATATTTCAGCATGTGTAAGTTCTACTTTTTTCATCTATTTCTCCTTATAAGATTAATATGGTTCTCAACTACGTGTTTATCTGGCCGTGAGTTCACCCATAGAACCATATGGTAACGCTTCTATCTCGCACGTAATATGAATATTAATCTTAATTTTTAGTTTCTATCTCGTGTAAGATTACCAAGCTTTGTAGCAATACTTCGGCTTGTATACGAGAGTAATCTAGATGTAGCGAATCGGCTACAATTAATATGATCAGCAATCTGTCTTGCTGTCCAACCTTTTTGTCTTCCTGATAGAATCATTTGATTGATTCTTTTTGGAAACTTTGACTTTGACATTACTTTTCTCCTTTGAGAGTGTTTGAAAAACTTGTCTTGGTATTTCTGAAGATAATTTAGATATAACATCATGACCATTTTTAGAATCAGATGTTATTTGAGCTTTTAAAGATTTTGTATCAATCTTAATATTATACATATTAAGATAATAATCTAAGTTTTTATCATAAATATTTGAAATATCATTTTCATTTAATTTATTAAACACAATGATTTCGTCACTTATATTTACAACATCTTCTCCGATTAATTCTTTTAACTTATCTTTAGAAAGTTCATTACTATCTTTTTTATCTTCGTTTATACTAAAACCCATTGTTTTTGTTTGTTTATTATATAGACTTTCTAGGTCTTTTTCTTCTAATGTTACTGAAAAAATTATTATTGTATTATTTAACTTAGCTTCACGTTCAGCACTATCTGTCATTTTACCAGTTCTACAACAATCAACTATGTAACTTTTTATAGTATCATGTGCATGATTTATTCCTCTGAAATAAACGACACTTAAAGGATTTGTTCTTACTGCTTTTATAAGTCCTCCAGATTTGGCATAACCTACATATCCAGGAGGTGCACCTTTAAGTTCTGTAAGTGAAAATTCTTGTTTAAATCCACTCATATCATAATCAATAAAATAATTTTTAGATCCAAATAGATATTGTGAAAGTAATTGTGCTGAAGTTTTTTTACCACAACCACTTGGACCGATATATAAAAGTATTGATATTGGACGTTCACGATCATATTTAACATTTTTAAATATATTAACAATATTTGATAATTTATCTATTTGTTCATTCTGTCCAAATATATTAGATTTGAGTTCAGTAGAAATAAAATTATAGTCTAGACTATTTTCAATTTGATCATAATCAACACCTGTTACTGAAGATATTGCTAAGTTAATATATTTATCTGTTAAAACTCGTTTACCTGCTATTGTAACTATACTTTCAAGTTCTTTTCTATTTTTATCTAAACTTAACAATTTATTATCTGATTGTAATATATTAACATCAGTTTGTTTAATTTCACGTTCATACATGATTGAACAAGCGATGTCTAGAATATCTAATGATTTATCTGGATTCTTTCTTGTTCCTAAAAATCTACTTCCAGTTTCTACAAGTTTCTTACATATTTCATTTGGGATTATACATTTATGATGATCTTCATATACACTTTTTGTACCGATTATCATCTTAATTGTTTCTTCAATATTTGGCTCATTAACTGGAATTACTGTAAATCTACGTTCTAGAGCACTATCCTCTGTTATAATAGAATGATATTCATTTATTGTTGTACTTCCTATAAAACGTATCTTTTCAGTAAGATAAGGTTTAAGAATGTCATTCATCTTATGACCAAGAAGTTGATGTACTTCATCTATAAATAGAATTACTTTATCATATTCAGAAGCTTTTTCAAGTATGTTTATAATAACTGTTATTGGATCGTCTTTATGTTTTGATAAGATATAAGGAACGTCCATATTGAGAATATAACAACCTTTAAGTTGTCTAGGAACTGTACGTTCAATAAGTCTAGCATTTACGGCGTTGACAAGTGCAGTTTTTCCCACGCCTGCTGGTCCGATAAGTATACAACCTCGTTTATTCTTTTTACTTAAAGTTAAAAGAATGCTTTCTATTTCTTTATCTCGACCTGTAATAATATTACCTTGTTGATATTTCATTATCTTACAAGGAGAAAGTTCTTTAAAATTTAAACTAAGTGGTGAATATGATAATGAATCAGTTTCTATAATTTTTATAGATGTAGCTATAAGATTTTTAATGTCATTTATAGATGTATAAATACCATCAGGGAGTTGAGAAGACAGATTATCTATAAATATATTTTCAGTTATTTTATCTTTTATGTCATAACTTTTGACGATATTTAAAGCTTGAGATGTAAAAATATCTGTAATATTTTTAGAAACAAATAACTTAAATAAGTTTTCAACTGATGGAGATAATTTAATCATATAAGTCCCTGTGTAAGATACCATTCAATAAATTGAGAATCGTTTATTCTTAGATCACTTTGGTAATCTACATAATTAATTATTCTTTTTTCAAGTGTTGGATAATTTTTAATATTTTTAGATGTTACTAAAATAGGCTTACACATAAAATTAAGTAATCCCATTTCTATAACTGTAACTTCATTTATACTATTAATAACCGCCAATTTAATATTAGGAATCATTATAATATTTAATGAATCATTAAGTGTCCAAGTAGATAAATCTAATCCTAAAAGAATATCTAGATGTAATCTATCTTTTATTTTTGCTTTAATAACATCACAACAACTATCTGTATAAATCAGATTATTTAACATAAAATCTCTTTTTTGTTATAAGTTATTATCTTTGCTATAGGAAATAATTCTTTTTGACGATTAAATTTAATTTTAGCAGATTTAAACTCGTTTCCATTAAGATCTAAAATACTTTTTAATGAAATAGGATTATTAATTATGTTAAATATTTCAGAAATTGAGGAATTATATTCCAATCCTGTAATTATATTTAAAATATTAATGTCTGTATTTAATACTTTAATAAGCCATTCGTTATACTGTTTAGCTCCTTCACTAAGCCATATAGATGCTGTAAGATTTCTTGTGAAGTACTTATTATAATAAGAATTTTTAGATAATAAAGTCTTTGTAGGAGATATAAGATAATATCCTAATTTACCTGTGTTTTCTAAAATACCAGAACGTTCAAATGATTTAAGAACGTTTCGTATAGTAATATGTGATATTTCTAGATGTTCTGATAAAGTTTGTACTGATGGAATTTTTTGATTAATGATCCAAGTACCTCTAGAGATCATTTTTTTAACGTAAATACTACATCGTTTGCTCGCTCTGTACTTCATTTGGATACTCCAATTGTATGTAAAGTTCTATATAATGTTTAATTTTTTTCAGATCTTCAATACCATTTTTATCCATATATCTACATATATATTTAATTACATTACCTTGAAAGAAATTAAGCTTATTTTTAATTATAAATTCAACTGGTTGTATTACAAAATTTTTATAATGATTTCCACCAATTTGAGTGCTAAGAGGATTATTATCACGACTAAAAATAGCTTTAGGTTTATCTTTAAAAGTATTTACTTTGTGAGTTCCAGGAGGATCTGGAACGTATTTAGTTTCAACAAATTTATCTTGAGTTTCCATTAGAAGTACCTATTTCTAGTATCAAAAGTAACTGTTACGCATTGTTTATATTTATTTTTTTGAATATTTTTATTTTTGATGAATATATTAAAATATCTTAAATGTTGTTCAACTTTTCTTATACATATACATAATGACTCTTTTGTAAATAATATATGATTAATGTTTTGAAGATTTAAATTTAAATTAATATTACCTAAACAATATGTATGTCCTCTATAATTTAAATTAGTAGTAAAAATAGTAGCATTATCTTCAATTATTATATATATATTTGTATTATGTTTTTGACAGATTGGAGTAAATATTTCTATAAGTTGTTTTTCAAGTTGTTCATTTTGAAAAGTAATATCATTTTCAATTTCTTTTTTCTTTTTACAATACGATGTTCTCTTCTTGAATAGTTCTATTAAGTTTTCTATCGGTGAGTTCAGATCTTTTCTCAAGTTCATTAGATTTCTCCTTAAAGATATTATTCCAGTGTTCTTCAGTTACAAACATTCCTATTGGAAAATTTCCACGAGATTTACTACTCATTGCACATCTCCATTAACTCTACATTGTTCTTCTTCATAGGGTGCAAGAAATCTACGACGAATTTCAGCTCCACATTCTGTAAGTTCTGCAATAAAATTTCGATAATTTTGATAAGATGGAGAAATAGTATCCTTACAAAACTTAAAAAGAAGATAATTAAGTCTGCCATCTGGTTGTACTACTTCTTTCATACTTTCAACTATTTTATCAATATGTATTCTATCAATGTCTGATTTTATATATGGCATTATTTATTCCTTTTATGACTGATATGATATTTCTTACAATATGGACATTTATAAGTATATAAATTTTTATAATGTTTAAGTCTTTTAATAGTTCTTAAAGCTACTTGTTCAGTTTTATATTGTTTTTTACTTGAACACATTAAAAATTCTGTATAATTCATAATTAATAAGAAGAGTTAAAAGCTTTATAAAATGTATTAATAATTTTCTTTTCTAAGAGTTCTTCAACAGATGTAAAATAACAATTTACCATTGTAGATAAGAATGGATGTTGTTTATGCATATCATCAGTTGTAATCATAAGTATTGGTAATTTCGCTTCATATGCAAATGCAATCTCTAGAATGGTCCCTACGTTGACCCTGTCAGAACCAAAGTTATCCATATTAACGATAAAAAGATTACTTATTCTTATAGCATTATAATCTTTTATAAATATAGCTGATGGTGGTATATTTGAAGTTAATCCAGAGATGTTATCTTCTCCATTAAGCGGATTAAGAAAACATACATCTCCATAATTTTTACCACTATTTTTCCAATTACTATAATGATCAATTATTTGAGATCTCCATGCACGACAAAGATCTATTTCTTTTTCCGAGATAATTCCAGCAAGATAAATTTTCATAAGTTAGTTTCTATATGTTCATGACATTGTTTACTTGCATTAAGTAATGACCATTTTAGAAGGTATTCTACAGTTATTTTACTTAGATCTAAGTTACCATCTTCTTTTTTTGCAATGTCTATTGGTGTTTTACTAGATCTAGAAGCATTTTGTAAATCTTCTATAAGTTCAACTAGATTATCAAACATACGCTTATGAAGATCTAGATGACTCTCTTTCCAAAGACCTTGTATAATTGACATTATAACTCCAAATCTTTGTAACTAATTATTTTAACATCTCTTGCTTTAGCAACATTTATTTTAGTCATTCCAGGATCATTTCCAACTATAAGATAATCTGTATAACTTCTAACTGTAGAATTATTTTTTACATAATATGTTTTATTTAAATATATTTCAAATTCTATTCTTGTATATCCTGGAATAGTTCCTGTTACACAAATATTTTTATATTTAAGATCTATTTTTTGTTTTGGTTCTTGATCTCTACGTAAGTTTATACCCATTAATTACCACAGCATGATTTAGGTTGTTTAAGTAATTCTTCAGTTTTAGTTTTATTAGTTTTAAAATTAACTATTAACTTATTTTTAAGTTCTTTAGCTATCTGACAATATTCAAGTTCAAGTCTTAGTAAATTTTTATTTTCTTCAGAAAAGTCTATTGGACAAGATATATTTAATATATAATCTTGATCTTTAAGTAAAACTATTTCTTCAAATATATTTACGTTTATATTGTTAATTCTACAGAATGAAATTATATGACCGCCGACACATAGACCGAGTGATGATAATAATAACTCTAGAGGTGTATGAAAATATAAATTACTTGATGTCTTTCCTCGTATAGGAACTTTTCCTACTGAAGTAATATTAATAATGTTATTTTTATCTCTCAGATTAACTGTTATCATTGTTCTATTTGTCCACTGCCATTTAATTATAAATTATGACTTTTATCGATACTTGGATATAATTCTAACTTTCCGTAATAATTAATACTTAATATATTTCCAGCATTATATTCATAAGTTCCATCTTTATTAACTATTGATAAAACTACACGATTATTATCTCTAAATAGTCTTAAGTATATTGGTGGTTTATTTTCTAATTGTAATTCAACTATTTCTTTTTCATCATAAGCTCGTAGATTAAGCATATTTTATCCTATTTCTTTAATATCATTTATAGTTGGACCATAACCAAACCATGATATTTTTGAGATGTTATTTAATCTAGAATAAAATTCATTACAATTATCTTTATTAAGATAATTAATAAAATTCATAAATACATTAGTTACACCATTCATTAAACAAGATTCTTTATATTGTTCAATAGAAAAAGAAAATAATCTTCTTACTTTTTTACTAATAGTTGTTAATTCTGGTACTTGCTTAATATCATTCCAGGTTATTTCATGTTGGTCTTGATAATATGGTCCTGAATAACCAATCATATTACCTATATTATCAAAATGATTAGCAACTCTAATTGGATAAGTACGCATACAAGCTATAATTTTATCGACCCATTGAATAGGAATTCCTGCATCAGCTAATCCTTGTTGTGGACTTGTATTACGGCTAGTACAATAAGGATAAAATCCATGATTTAGTGATAATGAATGTCCTTGTGGTATTGCTAATTGAATATGTTTACATGATTTTAACAATTCAAACCAATTTCTTGCACTAATTGTAAATTCTGGTAATATTTTATTAGCAGTATTTATATTTTTAGGATCTCTATTTATTTTTTGAATAATAGAAGTACTAGTACCTCTCATAGTAGATCCTATTTGTATTAAATTCTTTTCTTTTTCTATATTATTTTCAGTTATTATTGTTGCATTTTCATGAATTAGAATTTTTGCATCTTTAGGAAGAAGTGCTTGCTCTTTCCAAAAATCAGTTATATTAATGATTGATCCTGGTGATAATAAATGTAAACATGGTGCATTAGTAGCAAATGTTGTCCATTTATTACCATTTGAATCAAAACCTCCAGAATTTGGACCAAAATTACTTACAATTGTATCTGGATTATATTTATGAAAATAATATTCATTAAAAAGTCGTTTACCTTCACTACCATATTGTCCACCAAAAATTATATCTACCTTTGGATTATTCATATTATCCTATATCATAATTTTCAATAGTTTTAACTAAATTATTTTCACCTTGTTCTACAACTGAAATATAATCAAGTACTTTATCACTCCATCCAGCTATAAGATTGACGTTATTACCAATTACTTTTATACTTCCATGCCCAGCTAGATCTATTGAATGAATCCACATGTTTTTATTTTTAGTTTTGAGCTGAGATGCATATCTTTGAGTATCTGAAGTTCTATAATCATAAGAGCTATCATTATAACATTGCATATCTGAAAATATAATAACTCTATCAATAGGTTCATTTAAACTGTTAAGTACTTTAAACGCTTCATGAAGATTAGTACTATGACCTACTCCAGAATGCTCTAGTTTAGAAATATTATCAAATATACTTGCTTTTGTTGAAAGATGTATAATTTTAGCAGTTTCTCCAAATGGAACAGCTATAGAGTTATCACAAAATTTAACTGCTGCTGATGCTAAAAGATTACCAATTTGTCTCATTTGAACAATACTATCTTTTGAAATAGTACTATCCATACTACCACTTTCATCAGTTATAATAGCAGTAGTTCCAGATAATTTAGGAAGATTTTCAAATGAAATCAATAGTGCATCTTCAATAGTATCTAGAACTTTTGTACATCTAGTTTTACCAAGAGTTTCAACCATTTTATAAGCAGAGAAAAATCTAAATGGAAGTTGTTTAGATTTACGTACTTCTTCTGGATTCTTAAGTATGTTGCATACTTTATCTAGATGAATGTCTGAAATATTATTTTCAAGCATATTTTTAAGATTACGTAAAAGCATCATATATCCAGCTTTACTATCTATAATCTCTTCCCATACTTTTTTACTTTGACCTTTTTCTGAAAGTATTGTTTCTCTTGTTTTAGGAGTTTTAAGACGATCTTCTATAAGACGTTTCCAAAGATCAGCTTGTTCCTGATCTTTAGGTTTTGGTCGACATAAAAGTAATGCGTCTTTAAGCTTTACAGTGCTTTTAGAGCCTTTGTATCGTGAGAGGCTATATTCATCAAACTTTGGAAATACATCTGCTATACCTCTTCGTAAGCTTCTAGGAATAGGATTAACTTGTCTTTTACCTAAAGATAGATGATAAGCTAAGATATTAGTAATATCATCAACTCGTTCAATGATTTTACTGATCATTTTACGAACAATTCTATTACCTTTAGCACCTTTTGCTACTTCTGCGGCAAGTACATGAGATACACTACGCATATGAAATTCATTACGTGCGTAACAAGCAAGTCGTGCTACAAATTCAGGATCTTCAGATATAACTCTACGTGCTACTGAAATAAGTTCTGAAGTATTATCTCCATAAAATTTAGGTTCATTAATGAAACTGGTGAGTACTTCTGTTACGAGTTTTTCTTTATCTTTAAGATCATAAGCGAGTCCACCAGCTTTATTTATTGTTTTTCTAGTAGTAATTGTTGATCTACCAGTACTAACTGCTTTTGTATTTGCTTTCATGACACCCTCCGTAAGAGATTATATTTTTAATAAAGGTTAATATATAACCAATATAGGTTAATTTATAAACATTAAAATTATCCAAGTAAATATTGCTAAAGGAATTGATAATTGTCCTATTGCTGGACAGAAACCTATAAGCGAACCTTGCCACCAAACTATAGCATCTGGTTTTCCCATAAAATTTAACCAACTATTAATCGTATAAGGCCAACATATTGCTCCAATAATAGCACTTATAAGTAATATAAAAATAAATCCACCACAACTGGTTTTAACTGAAGCCATAAAATTCTCCTTTAAGTTAAAATAAAAAATAGCGGAAAAATCGATAAATGTATTTTTTTCACACAAGAAGTAACATTTATCAGCATCCGCTAAAGTTATACAATAGTAATAAGAATCGAACTTACCTTTACGATACGTCTATCGATTAGTCTTCCAATAGGACTAGTCCTCGTGAGACCATGTTCCCCAGATCATCATACTATTGTTTGTTATAATAATATAGCGTGTTATTACACCAAAAAACTACCATTCAGATTAGCTTTATTTCAGCCACTCGCTTTTCATTTACTCATTAAAGATGCTCTACTATTAAGGCTACTACTATATTATTAAAGTTAAAAAATAAACGGTAAAAGCATTTTTAGTATTTTACGTGCTCTAACCAACTGAGCTATCTATTAGAATCTAATAGAAAAGGACTCGAACCTTTGACATCGTCATATGAAGTAACTAAAAATAACAACCGTTTAATATATAAAAATGAGAAAATCTATTAAAGTTATGGCCCATGCCGTATAAGAAAAATCTTATACTTAGAATCGAACTAAGAAGTAGCTCTAATATACACTCATTATAATTTACAAAAAGTGGGAAAATTTAAAAGTCTTGGTAAGTTTCCTTACCTTCTGATATGTATAGTAGAAGTAAGACTTTTTAAACACCCACTAAATTAAATAAGATCGACAAAAATTATAGCAGTCTTTTTATACGGTCGCCTTACCACTTGGCTATAGATAACAAGTTATCTAGTAAGATTCGAACTTACGGTAACTGTTCCAATGGAAGTATCTGCTAAAAACATCCGACCTTAAAGTTACTGTTTTGATTTGAAATGCAATTCTCTATGACAATTTGCACATAAAATTATACATTTATCTATTTCTTCTAATATTTTTGTCTTTGAACATCTTCCCATCATTGATACTTCAAAATCTTTATTAGCTGGATCTACATGATGAAAATCTAACACATACCATCTATCATCTCTGCAGTTTTTACAAGATAAAGTTTTCTTTAAGTCAATATACCACTCTCGTATTCCATTTTCGTATGTCTTTCTTGTATTTTTTTCTTCTATTTTATGATCTTGATAATATTTTAGTCTTCTTTTAGTTGAACAGTCAATACAGTACGGTTGTAGTACTGTTTTGGTTTTTAATTTTCTTTTCCAAAATTTATCATCATCTAAATGTCTATTACATTTTTTGCAATATTTCATAGTGACCTCCTATATTTAGTATAGGCTGTCATTTATATTTTTGATTGACAATCAAGTGCATTAACCAACTATGCTAATATATCATTAAAGTATCCGTTTTCAAAATCATTCAATAAATGTACACCATTAGTAAAATTATATTTAAAATCTGTAGATTTTACATATTCAAGAAAAAGTGGTTGTTCAGTAACAGAAAAACCATCATAACTACCATTTTTAAATATAACGCTTATTGCAGTACCAAGTCCATCAAAGTCTGGATATTCGTCATAAACGTATCCTAGAGTATTTATTGGATTTGCTAGACAAAGTACTTTAAGTTTTACTATATCTCCAATTTTCATAAAAATCCTTAAATAAATTATAATATAATGAAAAAAGCTAGAACAGAGATTGTCGGCTATACGACTTTAAGTATTACTTAAAGCTCTGAATTTCACGTTTATACAAATTATAAAAGAAGTAACTGTTCTAAAACATCCATTATATCATAAAAATTAAAAATAAATTAAGCTATGTAATATTTATCTTTTCCCATAAAAATGGTATATAAGTTGCTCTTATTCCAACATTACCTAGAACATTAAGCATTGCTGCTGCTCCAATATTATTAGCAGTATGAATAAATATCTTGTCTGGAGCATGTTCTGGATTATTTGCTATCCAATTAGCAACTTCATATCCAGTACCTTCACCAGGTACATCAAAAGTATCACCAAGATCATGATCTAACATGAGATAATCATACTTATTATTTTTAAGAAGATCTATTGCTTCTTTAGGTATGTCTGTAAAAGTTACATTACAATCAATAAGACGCTTTTTAAATTGAAATATACGTTCAGCATTATCTTCAAGTATTAGTATTTTCATTTTAATCTTTCATTTATAAGTTGACTTATTCTTTTACTATCAAACAAACCTTTAGTCTGAGACATAACTTGCTTTATTACTAAACCCATTTCTTTTTTAGAAGTAGCATTTAAAGTTTTAATACTTTCGTTTATAATATCAGTTACTTCTTGTTCAGACATTTGTTTTGGTTGATATCTTTTGAGTATATCTATTTCATTTTGTTCTTTGGTTACTAGATCTTGTCTGTTGCCTTTAATGAACATTTCAATTGATTCTTCATGTTGTTTAATACTTTTGTTTACGATACTTATAACAAGATCATCTGTTATTTCTAAACGTTTATTAAGTTTTTGAAGTTGTATGTCTGAGTCTAGAGTTCTTAGAACAGTAGTTTCACCGTTTTTAGTTTTCATACTTGTAATTATATCAAATTTAATTTGTTCATAAATAGACATAAATGTTCCTTTAAAGTGCAGTAAGTAAGATTTGAACTTACGATATTCTGTTTGGAAGACAGACTCCTTAACCAACTGGGATATTACTGCATAAAAGTTATAGGTGATTGAAATTCTTTGTTTTCTTTTTTTTCAGGAAGAACTTTAGCTAAAATGAGTTCTCGTTCAATGACTTCTATAAATATACGATTCCAAGCGCTATCAATAGATAATAAAATAAGTTCATTATTAGCTATAAATATTAATTTTTTATGATAACCTTTTTTTGTTTTTTCATTATAAATTTCAGTTATATTATTTTTATTTAAAAATTCTGTTAATTCATTATAGTTTATGCTTTTATAATTTTGTTTAAAATCATTATCAACTGATAATATACATAATTTTTTCATATTTATTCAATCAATTCTTCAAAGAGATCATTAAGATTTTGTTCTTCATTAAAACTTTCAGCACAAGCAGTACATAAATCTTCACTATCACATTCATCTGGTTCAATAACGTCACCACAGCAACTACAATACATATATTACTCCTCTAGATCTAATTTCATTTGATCTTTTAAGATCTTATTTTGTTTAATATCATAAAGTTCTCTATCTTCATATCGATGTTTTGCTCTCCAACCCATAATTTTAGTACCAATGTCCCAAAGTGCATTGCGTTTTATATGATGATAAAGTTCTGTTTTACAATAACTATATATTTCTACATAATTCTTTTTTATTATAGGCTTTATATATTGTCTAAGACTTGGAAGTAATCTTACTCCAAATATTATATCCGTATCATAATAAAATGATTTATTTGGTTCTTTATAAATTGTAGATTTATGGTCAAAACATGATTTTTGTGAGATACTTAATTTATCAAATATTTGTTTAGATATTATAAGTTCGGGTTCTTTATAGTCATCTAGAGTTTGTATATAAGTTTCTTTAAAAAGTGGTACAATTTCACAAAGTTCTTTTCCTAAAGGGTGTTTTTTACCAGTTCGACTGACTGTATATTTAACTACATAACCTTTTTGATTATAAAAATCCTTTTCTCTGTTTTCAGTAGAACTATCTTTGAGTATTTTTCTTATCTTTTTATGTTTATAATATTTTTTACTTTTAAACATTATATCTCCAAATAAACTAAATGTAGTTCTTTTATATGTTCAATTTCTTTCCAGAGCTGGATAAATGACATTGTAACATTGTTGTCTAACACTTCTATTAATAGCTAATTAATAGTCATTCCAGATGCGCCTTTAACAATATTATAAGTTCTACTAAAATCGCGTTATGGGTTTAGGCAGTGTCCCATTAGTATACTATTATAATATTATAACCTAAGTTATATATAAAAGAACTACATTTAAGTTACCAATTGTATCTTTTATGACAATATATGATTCCAATAGTCATACATATTGATCCAATTATAGTAGAATAAATAGCATTCCAATGCATATTTGTTTCAATAGCAAACCCAAGAGCTACTAGAAATGCTGAAACACCAAATATAAAACTAAATAATCCTAAAGAATCTTTAATAAAAGTATAATCTTTTTTAACTAATTCTTTTTCTTTTAACATAATATCTCCTATTCATATGTTCTTATTACAATTCCACGAGCATGACAAGGAATTAAATCTTTCGAAAAATATTGGAATCTTACTGTCAAAGGTTGACCAATAAGAGAATTAATATTATCTAACCATTCCTTTCTCTTACTACGACTACCTTTTGGTCTAACGTCAAACTCTTTACCTTCTTTAGTTTTACATCTAAATACAACGGTCCCAATATCATCACCGTCTGCACTTACACCACCAATAATTTCGAATTCATCCTCTAAGAAATCTTTTTTCTTGAGTAAATCTATACTACGATGGTTAAATTTATAAAGTCCATGTTTATTTCTGATCATTGATCCTTCAAAACCAAGACTTGTAAATTGTTTATGATATTTTTCAATATCTTCCATACATGTAACTTCATATGATGGAACTTCAACTAACTTTCCATATTTTCTAAATCCAAATTCATTTTTTTCTGTAGATTGGTTAAAAAACTCTTTAATAGTTTTATATCGATCGTCGTAGATTACTTCTTTTTTTGGAATATCAAATATCCAATATTCTAAATTTGGAGTATCTTTATTATATTTTTTACAAGCAGAAGTGATATCTTGTAATGGAAGACCGTGAAGATAAGCTTCACCATCTCCATTTTCTAATACTTTTAAAAGTTCTTTAGTATCTAGATGTAGATGTTCTAAAGCAGGATATTCTTTTCCTTTTTTAGATTTAAGTAGTATTTTATTATCTACTTCTTCTGAAGTTAATCTGTTACCATCAAGTTTTGGACTAATATATGCTGGAAGTACTATTTTATGAGCATATTTAGTTATATTTTGAGCTTTCATTGGTAATGGTACTGTGATATTTATATCTTCAATATCTTCTACATATCCTTCATCAAGTTTTTTATTAAGTTTACTTTGAGCTTCATTAAGACCTTGTTGCCAAGGAGTGGTCTCATTACTTTTTCCAATATTGACAGATTTAATTTCTTTAGAAGATGTAGTTTGTTTACCATCTTGATATCCATGTGTAACTTCTAATGTTACGGTTTCTCCAGTTTTATTTACTTCACATTGCCATATTTTTGTCTTATCATTAGAAGCTTTAGCATATATTGGACCAAATTGTTGTTTCATAATTATCCTTAATTAGTAAATAAACCTTTACTAAAACTTTCAAGTTTAATATCATCATTTGATGTTGTTGATCGTGTACTCATATATCTTACTGAAGCAGTGTTAACATTATTCCACATATCTGTTGTTCCAGTAGAATCGCTAGAATATTTAAGTGAACTTCCTCCAGCTAAATTTAAAGTATATTTTACTACTGAAAGATCTTGATTAGCTCCGATGTAATTTATTGTCCATCGTTTTGTATCTAGACGTTCAGAGATCATTTCTGAAATTTGTTTACTGTTATATTCTACTGAACAGTTTTCTGCTCCATCACTTATGATTAAAATAACGTAAGTTGTAAAATCATTATCAATTATGCTATTTTTCATTTCATTAAGTAATTTAGCAACACCGTCGTACATTGCTGTTGTACCATTAGGATTATAATCTTTATCTGTAAAATCAACGATGTTATTTATAGGTGTAGCATTAAACACTGTAGAAATATTATCTCTACTTGAAAATTTAACAAGGGTAAGTGTGGTTTCAATGTCTGAAAACTTTTTATATTCTTGTATGTGTTCATTAAGTCCAGAAACCGTTTCTCGTCTGGAACTAGCCATACTACCACTTTCGTCTAGTGCAATGCCTATATGTACTATTTTTTTATCAGCTCTAAGATTCATTGTATGTCCTCCAATGTGTTTGTTAATTTATTTGTCATTTCTACTAATTTATTAGAATCATCTATTCTAAGATTAATAGTTTTTTTAATGTTCATATATTTTTGAATATCATTTACTTGTTCTTTAATATCTTTAAGTACTTGTTGATTTGTTTGAACATATGAACTTATACAATTTCTAATTTGAGTAAGATATTCTATATTTATTTCTAATTGTTCAAATTTTCTTATTTTATTAGTTATTTCTTTTGAATAATTAACAGTATTATCTATATTATAACATCTATGATCTAGCTCAATTATAACATCTATGATCTAGCTCATTAACATCTATTTTTAAACTTTGTATAGATTCTTGTATTTCTTTGTATTGTTCTTGATTCATATCTAGTTCTTTTAGTAATAAACTTTCTATGATTTCTGTACATATTGGACAAAATTCATCAGAATTATGTCTATCAAGGATACCTCTAAGTATTGTTTTATCATTTAGTGATATTCCTGGATGTGATGTTATAATATCTTTATTCATTTTAAGTTCTCTAATGCGCATTTAATATTATCTAGATCATATAAAATGCCGTCAATCTTTTCTTTATTTAAGGCTGGTTCTTCATGTATGTCATAATCAAATTTAAGTTCTTGATTAAGTAATGCATCAATAATATCAGAGGCAATTGGTCCAAATTCATCAGTATTATATTTAGATAAGATATTATATAATATATTTTTATTTTCAAGAGTTATTTGATTATTACATGATATGTATGATTTATTCATATAAATCCTTTATAATGCGGAAGGCGAGATTTGAACTCGCATGAAGCAATTGCTTCCTAAGATTTTAAGTCTTATTTGTAAACCAATTCCAACACAACCGCATAAAATTATTTAAATATTATTCCAGTAGATTTTTCTTCTTCTTTTTTATCAAAATTATAAGTTTCTACATATTTTCTATTAGGATCAGTACCATTAGGAAATGTTTTAGTACTAGTAATGTTTATAGGAAATTCTTCAACAATTTCTTCAATTACTTTTATTTTAACTATTTTAACGTGTTCATCTAGATAATAACTACAAACATGTCTACTTCCATAACTAGCTTTACCTAGAGAAGTATAAAAATCTTGTTTACCAATAGAATTTCCATCTTTATTAATTATTCTATAAGTTATATATTCTTTCATATTAATTATAGTTAATTTCTGCAAATTTTATTGGTTTTGTAGATTTATGTTTTACATCAATACGTCGTTTAGCTAGACCACCAACCATGAGTTCATGTCCACCAATGAATTGATGAACATCATGCATCAGTTTTTGTAGGTCTTCTTGTTTTCCAATGAGATCGAATTTTGTTGTTTTTTTGTACAGGATTACTTTTTTGCTTTTTATTTCTTTCATTTAAAACCTCCAGTTTTAGGTAATTAGATATTAAAAATTGTCTTGTTACTATGTATCTTACTGTTGTATTTATTTTACGAACTAAAAGTTTATTTATTTTTATAAAAGTGATTATAACATTATCTACTTTATTAGTTTTATTTACTAAGACATCACCAACTTTTAGTTTCATATAATGTCCTTGTTAAATTATTTATTCTTCTTGATAGGTTGTATCTTTCTTAGGTTTTTCTAGTTTATTTTGTTTTCGAAGTCTTCGAGATCTAGAAATAGGATCTTCGTCTTCTTCATTTAAAAGAAGATCCAATTCTTCTGGAGAAACCTTTGGCATACCTAACCTTTCTGTTGAAACATTTTACGTTTAAATGCACTTCTGTGACATTCGCAAAATTGTGGATATACAGATTGTCTTGAGTCATAAGTAATTAAAAAAGTATTAGAACATCTATTATTTAATTTATTTAAAGCATGGCATCGTATTTTAAGGCTTTGACCATTATGCAATCTTTTTTTATATTTAATTGATAGTATGATATTTTTACCATCAGGATCTGATAAAACAGATCTTGGAATACTTTTATTATATAATTGTCGAGCTTCAATACATCTGATATCATCACAATATTTTTTTGTACCAATACCCATAAAAGTATTTATACATCCTACAAACTTACATATTTTAAGTCTTTTTTGATTTTTTGTAGGCCTTATATGTATTGGTGGATATCCACGTAGATTTAATATTTTTCCAGATTTATTTCTGTATTTTTCGAGATATATATTATCGATTTCAAATTCTCCTGATAAAAGTGCATTTATACGTTCAAGATGTTTATTACATACTTCATAACCTTGAATAGATATTCCATCATGCTTAAGTTTTCCAGTTATACAAAAATATGCTTGTGCTGGTTCATCACAAAACATACAAGTTTTACTTGTTATATCTAAACTATTTCCTCTTACAACTTGAACAACACATTCCATTTTGTTCCTCAAATATCTTTCCGTAAGTATCTTCCCAATATTTGCGATATTTTGCTGCAAATTTTTCTATCCATTCACAGCATGCTTGATCCTGAAGATCATGTCCACATTTTTCACTTTCAATCCATTTATGAATTTCTATTTCTTTTTTTTGATCTTCTAGAAACTTTTTAAACTTTGCGTCATTAAGTAACTTATGTTTTAAAGTTTTACTTTTTTTATAGTTTTTTACCAACATACTCACCTCATGGTTTTAAAACTATTGTTTCGTTGTTATATTTGAATATAGCACAATATTTAACTGATGGTCTTAGCATTTCTAATACTGGAAAATCAAATATTGTAAGTTCTTTAGGTTTTTTATTACAACCTATTCTTATATCATCTTTATATAAAATTATTGTCATATTTATCCTTAATCGTAAATTATTATTTTAATTGGAATGTCATTTTTATAAATTATTTCACATATACATTTATATTTATACTCAAGTAAAAAGTTTTTGTCTTTACATTTTTCTATAAATTCGTTATAATTAAATATTTGTTTCATAAATATCCATATATTAATATAAGAAAGGAAAGAGCACTAACTTACCTAGGTTTTGTTTTTTTGACGTTCAGTTCCCATTACTGACTTGTAGTGTTTTTGTTTTAATCCTATATTATATTATTATTTTAAATAGTTATCTGTAGTATCTATTTTAACATTATATTTAGCTAGAAAGCTATGAAACTTTTTCTTAAGTTCAGGTACTGCTCCTACAGCAGCTGTTCCATCACTTAGAAATACCATCTTTTTAGCAATCTGTTGAGCAATAGCATCATCTCCTTGAGATATCTGAAGAATAAAATCAACGAAACTATTCATAAGACAATAATCTTCTGCAAGACCAGCCCAAGCGAGTTCATCTAGATTGTTAAGAGAATTAATAAGAAACATATTTACATCAGTAGATGGATCACTTGCATCTGGTACTTCAGCTTTAAATACAGAAAAATGTTCAGCAAATATATTAGATCCTTTTGTTGTCTTATTTATTGGACGATTTTTAAGATCTTCCCATTCACATAAAGCTTTATATAAATTAGCTTGAATAGACATACCATCTGTTCCAATAAGACAATGTTCTGTCCATATTGTATGTTCAATGCGTTCAAGACCAAGCTTTTCACGTTCGTTATTTCTAACTGCTAGGTCTTTGATATACTTCTGTTGTCTACTTTGCCATGCTGGATTAGAAGCTCTCCAGATTGCTGTAGGACCTATTATATCGCTTTCTTTCATTTGAGTGATGAATGGATCAGGATTTTTTCCTTGAGCGTTAATCCACATCCTAGGATGTCCTATATGATGTCTATGGTGTGCGTCTAGAGTGATATCGATACTAAATAAATCTTTCTTTACTCTCTTAATCATATCTGCAACTCGATCAAGAGCGTCATTACCACCAGTTACAGCTAGTTTACCACCTTCACAGAAATCTACTTGAGGATCAATAACAATAAGTCCTACTTTCATATTTTACTCCTTAAGTTTATAGGTTAAATTAAAAGTATCTTTTTCAATACGATAAATATCATCAACAGTATCTGGAACTTTGCAAATATAATCTCCAAAATTACATATCATTTCTTCATTCCAAGGAGCTAAAAAAGTAATAGATTCTCCAATATATTCAAAAGCATCAGTTTCACCTTTTGGGATTACTATAAGCCATATATTATTGTTGTATGTGATTTGTGCTTTAGTATTTATATATCTATTATTAAAAACTTTTTCTGTTATTAAATATGTTTCGTTTTTACCATTAACTGTAATATTTTGAATAACACAATTAAATTCATTATTAGATATATTAGTTGTTTCTATTTTATTATCTAGAACTGAAACTATTAATTCATTAGGTAATGCTTTTCGATATATAAATTTTCCAGATTTAGCATACCTTTTTGTTTGATTAGAGTTAAATAAATTAATTAATTCAGTTTTAGATAACATGTTAAACTCCTATAGTTTTTTGTTTATACCAATTAAATTGAATTGAAGTTTCTTTTTTATGACAATTAGAACACATAATTTTACATTTAGATATTTCTTTTTTTATTGTATCTAAACTCATATTTAACATGTGTGATATTACATATTTTTTATCTCTAAGATGATGAAATTCTAGACATCTTATATCTTTTTCACCACATTTACATGGATTTTCTAAAAGATATTGAATTAAGAAATTCTGATTATGTTCAACTGTTTTAATTAATGATATTTTTCTTAATTTTTTAACAATAGGATTCAAACGTTTAATTCTATATTCTTCATTATAACACGTTTTACATTTTGCTGATCTACTATTAAATTCATCTTTAAATTTCCAGTCATTACATTTTTTACATAATTTCATGGTTATATATCATTTGAAGTTAATAATCCACTACATAAGAGATCTACTAGACGCGAATTTAAGGCATCACGTTCTAATTTATAACAATCATCACATAATGTTTGTATCCAATCAAGATCTTTTCTTAATTTCCCAGATTTTCCATCATTTTCACATAGTGTATAAGATAATTGTTCAAATTGATTAAGTTGCCAGAATATTTTATTAAATATATCTTCCCATTCTTCTTTGGATAAATTTTCTTTTAATTTATCATAATTTAGATTTATTCTTAATCCACCTAATTTTTCTTTTATTTGAAATATTTCGATAAGTTTTTTTGTATCAATATCTGATAAGAAAGATAAAGTTAGATATATTAAACTATTCCATCCAGAACCGCATTCAAATTTAAAATTATCTAGAAACATATATTTGTATTTATCTATAATTTCTTTTTCTGTCATTAATCTTTCCTTAAATTTATATTTTTATATTTTGATATTATATGATTATTTAAAAAAACTATATGAGCTTCTCCTCTATTCCAATCTCTATAAGATTCACTTATTAGTTTATATGAATATTTTCCAGTTAAAGATTTAAGTATATTATCATCTATTGATTCTAAATTTTTTATAGTTGCTGTTCTTTCAGAAAATCTATTTCCATCAAGTAATGATATTAATTTTAATTCAAAAAAATTTATCTGAGATAACATATAATAATTATAAAATGTATCTATTTCAAAAATATTTCCTATTTTATACATATTATTTTCCAAATATTTTTCTTATTAATGCTATAATAATATGAACGCTTCCAAAAAACAATATCATAATATTTAGAATTATTAATTTATATATATTTATACAAAGTTTATTTATAAAATTTCCAATATTACTACCTAGATTGTCACAAAATTCAACTGAACGATCAAATTTAGCTTTATCAGAATTAGTAAACATTACTTTTCCTTTGGATAGTTATGAGTTCCTGGAGTAAATTTTGGTATTTTAGAAGTATCACCAAGTACACGAACGTAATCTCTTGTTATATCAAAAGATATTATAAGATCAAACTTTTTACCTTTTCTACTTTTATATTCTACATCAATCCAATAACCTTTAAAAGTTCCTGTTTCTGACCATTGTTTAGTTATAACAATACGATCAGGATCTTGAGTTTTTCCTTCTTTTAGATTATTACCAATTACTTTATAAACGTATTTTGTACATTCTGGTATTGTAAGTTTCATAAGATTTTCTATAACTCCTGTAATGGATTTGAACCATTGATGATAGTTTTGCAGACTATAGACTTAGGCCACTTGTCTAACAGGAGATGTTAAATATTTAGTAAAACGTAGCTTACTCAAGGCTACTGGCTTAACTTATATTTATATATCTATAAATATCATGTATGCTTATGTACATCATATAGAGTATTTTACTAAATATTATATTCTGAGATTGCTGGAATTTTGGTATTTTTCATAAATGACATAGTAACTCCATTTGATACTGGTCTTGTAGATTGAACTTTTGCTTCAATAAATGTACATACTTTTACTGGACTTGAAAGTTGAAACATTTCAGCACTTTTTGCTATTACACTATCAAATGAAGAACAAATAGATCTTGGAAGATATTCTTTAATTTCAAATGGTTTGAAATATTTAATATCAATTGTATTAAGAGCATCTGTTTTACGTTTAGATGAGTCTCTACCAGTTTTACGACAGAAGTTATCATTTAAATGTGTAATTGAAAATCCTACCAGAAGTCTGTCATCTGGAGTTTTTTTGATACAATAACTATGAGCCAATGTATCTTTATTATCTTCTCTTACATGAAAATACAGTTCATCTTTCATTTTGTCTCCTTTTGAGTATTAGTTAATATGTTTAAATCTTGTGTACTTGCTGTTATAATACTAGAATTTATTAACTGCTTTAATCTAGCATGATTATATGTTCTATCTATTGCTTGTTTACTATCTTCTTTTTTAATTATATTATTATCAATAATAACATAGTTATATTTAATTATGTATATATTTCTAATTGTATCATTTATTTTAAATCCTAATGGAAGAATACAAGCTATAGCTATAAATAAACTTGCTACTCCAGATACTAACCATTTTGTAAGTTTATAATAATATAATTCTTCACCTTCAAGTTGTTTAGCTACTTTAAGTTTTTCAAGTTCAAGTATTTTATCTTCTGAAAGGTATTTATATGCATTTTTATCTTCTTTATTATGTCTAAGATTTAAGTTCATAAAAGCTCAATTGGTTTAAAGATTGTATTAGTTTTAAAAGTTTTTATAAACTCAGTTTTTATTGTAAAAGTATAACCTTTTCCAATGCAACCAAAAAGACCATAACTTTTCCAATCACAAATTCCAGAATTAGTTTTAGCTTTAAGTTTTGTATTACATTCATATGGATTTGTACTATGTCCTCCACAAAGTGGACATACAAACTTACCACTTGGAAATTTAAGTTTAAAATCTTCAAGAGTTTCAAATATTGCTATATTATCTATTCTTGGAAAGTTAGCTCTTTGATAATAATTTAAAGACCAATATGTTCGGTTACTTTCAAGTGCATCTAGAATAATATTTTTATCTATTCCTGTATGATGACTATAATGAGATATTAAACCATTAACGAATTTTATTAATTTTAAAGATTCTTTTTGTTCGTAAAATTGTACTTTATGATATTTTAAATTTGAACGAAAAGCATCTTTTCTTATTTGACTTAAAAGTTCTTTTGTTGTTTTCATAATGTTATAAATTTTGGTATAAAACCACCTTGAGTACAACCAGGAACTGGAATAAGATTATCACCTTTAACGTCTACGTTGTTTAACTTAGACATATTTTGATACCAAGTTTTTTTATATTCTTCTGATATTTTACCAAGTTCAACTAGAATATGATACCCACCACGAGTTTGAAGAACATTAAGACAATCTTTATTAATACAATCAAGTTTTATATCTTCAAGTTTAATGTTATCAAAATCGAAATCTATAAAGATTTTACGACTACAAGCTTTATGTATTTCACTTAAAACTTCTTGTTGTGGATTATATCCACCATAAGGTTTAGAAATAAGCTCTGCAAGCTTTACTAGGCTTTTCTGAGCAGCCTTCTCTAGACTACGAGGGTTTGGATTGATATACAATACAAGAGCTTCTTGAGGTATTATGTTATGTTTCTGAAAGTATCGTCCTTTAGGTATCTCAAGCTGAGATATCTTTTCATATAAAAATTCTTTTGTAGAAGTGAATCTTTTAAGTTGAGATTTATCACTTTTTACATAAGAAACTGTTTGACAATACTTTTTACGTGCAAAGAGACAACAATAAAAGACTTCTCCATGCTGTAACTCTGGAAGCCAGTCTATGAAATCTTTAAAAAGTGGTTCATCTAGAATAATTTTGTAATTCATAATATCCTCAAAAAAATTAAAAATAAAAATGGGTAAGACCATTGCTGATCTTACCCACACCGCGACAGAACACATTCTATGGATCAATCACTGTACTGGATTTCTACAGTTTATTATAGGATTAGGCCCTTACCTGGAATCATCGTATTTTGACCAGTTATCTTCCTAACTTTAGTTTATACCTTTATAGCAACCATTACAACTACATACGATCTATTGTATTATCCACTATAAAAACATAAACAACCTATTGTCCTGTGAAAGGTCATTCTCTATAAATTTTACCATTTTTATCATACCAAGTATATAAAGTACTTGATCTAAATAAATGAGTTAAGAAATCATTATCATCTACTAAACCAAGTATAAATTTAGTAGTTATGTATTTTCCAGTATATGGATCATGTATTTTGTTTACCATAAACGCATTATACTTTAATTTTTTACCAATGTATATTGGTATTTTACTTCTAGAGATAAACTTCTTTTTAAGTCGGTTCATTCTTATAGGAAACATTAACCATTTGATAAATTTATTCATTATTTTTACCTTTATTAGTTTAAATAATAGGAGATAAAGGAATCGAACCTTTTTCGCATTTTCACGCCTTATAAGAGCGTCGGAGATTACCAACCTCCACATCTCCTTTAAAATCAATTAGTTATATTAATTTACAGAAGGTATAGGATTTGAACCTATGGAAGATTACTCTCCGCTACGTTAGCAGTGTAGTGCCTTAAACCTCTCGGCCAACCTTCTATTTAAATATCTTTTTAATTACTTCTTTATTTTTAAATGACTTACATTTATAACAACTTTCTTTTGTATCTAATAATGGAGAAGCTTCTTTAATCACAAGAGATAAAAGAATATTAAGGCAATCATCACTTAAGTTTTTATATACTGAACGTTTCCATCTAGAAAGTATGTTTTGTTCTAACGTTTTTACGTTCATTATTTAACTTTCTGAAGAATATCATCAACAGATTTTCTAAGCAGATATTTGAAATCATCTCTGATAGTAGCATTAGACATTAAATTTTTAATATCAGTTCCCATTTCAGTAAGTAATTTATTTACAAGTTTTTGAGCAAGTTCTTCTTCGATAAGTTCTTTGATACGAGCAAATACTTTAGCTCTATCAATAGTCGCATATACATGTTTTAGTTCTTGAGAAATGTCTATACGATTATTATAATCTATTTTAAAAGTTTCACCACTTTGAATAAGTTTAATTATAGCATTTTCAATGCTTTGTTCTATTCTAGATGTATCTATCATAAAATCCCTTATCTAATTGTACTTAAAGTCATATATTCTGGAAAATTTCTTGATATAAATTTAATACTATTAAAGTAATCTAAATTTTTAGATAATATTAAACATCCATGTCCAATTAAATTAACTGAAAAATTAGACGCGTTGTTATCTGGAATTATGTTTATTATTTCATTAAATTCTTCAACATATCCACATGGAATATATTTATCTGTTATATATCCAGAATCAGTATAAATATGTCCATGTATTATATAATTAACGTTTTTATAATAATTATATAATCTAATTTGAACTGCTGTATCTACACTTGGTTTATTAAATCCACTAAAAAATACTTTATCTTCAAGTAATTGTACTGGTACAAAACCTGTAGAATCTAAAGTTTCTTTATTAATATTTCTTTGTGATACAAATATCATATCATTTAGTTTATAACTTGGAAATCCAAACATACATCGAGTAGATATATTACCTAAAAATCGTTCTTTATTTATAACTCCATTAATTTTAGTTTTAAATATATCTCCATAACTATGTATTATATCTAAAAATTTAGGTTCTATATTAATATTGCTATTAAAATTAACGTTAACGGATTCTACTCTAGAGAGATTAGAAATATAATTAATTAATTTTATTAACATAAGACTCATGCCTGAAATAGTATCAGTATTAATCCATATATTTCCTAAAGTATCAAGTATTTTAAAATTGTATTCTTTTTGTTTATTTATAACAATACATAAATTTGAATGATTTTTAAACATTCGTTCAATTATTTCAAATGTTGAATATTTATCATTATCATTTCTTTTTGAAGTTACAAGCAAGCATTTTTTATTTAAAACTTTAATTTTTGGTAGATACTTATCTATCGAGTTATCTATATTTGGCATCCAAATTATAGTTTTATATTTAGAAATATTATTAATAATTTGATCTAGTATATATAATTGTCCACCATTATAAAAATCTATATCTCTATATTGATTTTTTAATTCATTATATATACATTCACCAAAATATGAAGATTTTCCTATATTATTAAAATCTCCAGTTACTAATAATATCATAAAGTTCCTTTTATAGATGGTAATATTGTATTTTCGTATTCTTCTGGAGATATAATATATTCGTTTTTATTATTCATTATTATTTTATAATAATAAAACATATTATAACATGTGTGATATTTATTATAACTTATTTCTGAAATTAAATTTGTGTTAATATCAATTGTTATATCTATAACATCTTGGTTGTTATTAATAATAGTAGTACAATTTATTAATTTATTATTAAATATTATAGAAGTTTTAATATTAATTATAAACATTATCCAATACTCCAATTTATAGTATTTTTAGCCCATGAAGGTTGTCTACATTTTATATATTTATTAGTCCATTTATACCAACAAACAATTCTAGATAATGGAACTATTCCTTTAGGAACTTGTTCAACAACTATATATTTATAATATCCTTCTTCACTTATGTCCATACAATTAGATGTTATATGTTCTTGAGCTTCTTTTAATGTATTATACCATCCTAATAATCGTATATTTGAATTTATAAAATCTAAATGAATTTTGTTTTCTTTTTTAAATAATATTGGTCTTATTGCAGTAATGAAATATTTACTTATTTGGTAATATTCTTTTATTTCTTTTTCTGTCATATTTAGTTTTATCTTTGAAAGTTTTCTCAGTTTGTTTAGGTAATGGTATTCTAAATTTTTTAATCTTATTTTTCATAATTGATTAGTAAAATCAGGTATATTTTTCCAACACCAAATAAAAAGACATTCATTAGGATATATTTGCATTAATTTATCCCAATTATATCCATGAGCTTTATGTAAAAGTCTTATTAACATTGTTGTATAATTATCTCTATTTCCTGAAGATAATTCTATTTTATAATCTCTTATAAAATCATCTGAAACTTCAAAGTTATATGTATGATTATCATAAATAATTGGTCCATCATAATTAAATAATTTATTGAAATATTTAAATGTTTGTTCTGTTATGGAAAATTTCATATATTAACTTTTCTTGGTGGAGAATCTTTATGTATTTCTTGTAAGTTGAATATACATTTATCTAATTTAATAGATTGTTGTAATTGTACAAGCTGTCTAAAATATTGATCTCTTGCATCTAGATCATCTAGACACTCTAATGGAATTTTAACTGTAAGTAGATAGTTCTTTTTAAGCATATTTAATCCTTGAATAGATCTTCTCTTGAGATATTATATGGATTGTTACGTTTATACTGTGAATTTAGATGTCTATCAATAACTTTTTGTTCCATTTCATTATTTTTTTGTATATCACCTCTTAGATAACTTTTTAAAATATTATCAACTTGTTCCCAGCTATCTGCTCCAATTTGTTCTAGACTTGTATTTGATACTCCAAGTCCATCTGTTGCATCTGCATTAACACAAGCCATAAGAGCATTAGCTTGTTTTAGATGTCCACTGTTTGTAAGATCTTCTACGAGATATTTAGCAAGTTCATAAACTTCTGTTTTCCATAGACTTTGTATTGGTCCATAATCACCAACATCACCATGTAGGGTCCAGAAACCGAGCATCAGTTCAGAATAGTTATCAGTAGAAATAACCATTCCATTATTTAATCCTGCTATTGCATATAAATTTATCATTCTTATTCTAGCTTTTACATTACCTTTGTAAATTGTATTTCTATTATCAACATTATTTCCAAATTCTGAACGTATATCATCGTATACACCATCACAAGTTTGATCAATATCATAGCAATGAAAATTTTTACAAAAATATAATCCGATATCATTTGCTCTATGATTTTCATTAGATTTATTACTTTTAGTTGGAAGCGAAAGTCCAATCAATGGTAAATTAAGTTCATCCATTACTGGTTTAAGTAATGCTGCACATAGTGCACTATCAATTCCTCCAGATATTCCAAGTACAACACTTTTAAGATTATTAGAAATCATATAATTCTTAAAATTAGATCTAATATTAGATATTACTTTAGAACAATTCATGATTAATCCTTATAGTTAAAAGCACGTTTATATGTGGTTATATCTTCTTTAGAACCTAGAAATTTACCAGGATCATCACTAAGTTTAACTGTATTATACTTATAATCATCAATATAAAGTGATTGTAATTTAATTACAATATTAAGTGGACTTATCAAACCGTCATTGGATGTATCTGTCCCCCATCCAAATGAACAATCAAGATTAGGATATTGATATCTAATATCTATAATTTTATGTGTGTTTAAATTATCAGAAAACATTATTTTACTTGAAGTTTTATTATATTTTCCTAATAATTTTACAAAATGAGCTATGCTTCCACTATCTTGTCTTAAATTTATACTTTCTTTTATATTTTTAAGAAACCATTCACTTCCATATGTATCTGTAAGAAAGTAGGTATCTGGAAAGATTTTAATGTAATCGCTAACTAATTGTTTTTGTGATTCTTCTAGATAATCCGCTTGTATAATATCAATTTCATACGATTCAATATTTCTATATTGATAATCTTTATTAAATTGATATTGAGCTAAAGCAGCATATAACATATTCATTTCATGAGCAATTGTACCAATGGCTGGTATATTATATTTATTAGCTAGAGATATATTAGATGTTCCAATAAGCTTATCTGGAATTTCTTTGAGACATTTCTCGATGAATATTTCTTGAAATTTAATATTAGAACGTCTACGAGTGCCAAATTCTACAAAATTAATATTTCTACAACTTTTAATTAGTTTAATTTTTTCATCAGTTTTTCTTATAAAAGCTTGTTCATGTTCATTACTAAATTTTCCCATAGTTTCTAAAGTATGATTTGAGAAAACTTCATTAACGGTTGACATTATAAGTGTCTCAAAAGGTATAAGATCTGATATTTTTCCTGTATAATATAAATTATTTATATCTTGATTCATACTTGCAGCATTACCAATATCAAGTTTTGATAGATAATCTATAAAATCTAGATCATTAAAATGTTTATATAATAGCTGAAGTTCTGAATATTTAAATTTTAAGTTAAATAATTTATTAACTTCTTCTCTTATTTTAACATCTAGAAATTTTAAATTAATATTACCACGATTGTATAATCTATAAGTAACAATATGATTATCTAATTTCATTTTGTATAAAAAGTATAACATTTTATACTTATACATATCACAATCAAGTAGTGAAGTTATCATATTACTTACTTTCTGATAAAGTTTTAGCTACAGATAAAATCTCATCTAGATAATTATGTCTATTACAACCTTTAAGTAATAAATCCATACATTCTTTTATAAGATGATGATATTTTGGTTTTATACATTTGTATAAAAAACTATTAGCTTCTGCTTCATATAGTATTTCTTGAGATAAAGTTATATCATCTTTAATATCAGTATGTTTTGCGTTAATATGTCCTTGTTCATGAAGTCCAACTATTATATAACATAAATCCATTTTAGAATTTGTTATTTTTGTTTGATTATTATGTTCTAAATATCTTTTATATATTCTTTTAGTTCCAATAATTATTCTATATGTTTCATTATCATATGATCCGTAGTTAAATTTATCTTCAAAATCAAAATTGGTAATTTCAATTTTTATTGGTTCTTTAATACTTTTAGTTTGTACTAAAGCAGACATATTACCTCATAGATATATGTAAAATTTTATTTGCATTTATCATAAGAACTCTAACTCCATCAGTAAATAACTTTTTAGTATTATCAAATGGAGGATCTTTTACTGATTTAATTCCAGAATCTAATATTAAATCTAAACGTTCATCTTCAATTATAGCTGCTGCTACAGATTTATTAAGAACACAAAAATTAGAAGAATCATTAGGTGAAGATTGTTCTTGAGTTAGTTTATAACCATCTTTAAAAATAATCGTATTTCTATAATATTTTGATTTATATTCAGATATTATAATAGCTATTTTAAGTGATCCACCAATGTTATAATTTGCATCAATAATACGATGATTAGTAAGTTCTTTTATAGCGATTTGTTGTATTGAATCTTTGTTTGGAATAATTAACCAAGGTACTCCAAGAACGTTTTGAACAATCATATTAGTAAAAACTTGATAGTTAGAAAATACATTTCCTATAAGTTTTTTAGACCAAAGAATTCCAGGAATATGAACTATTATTTTATCATCTAGAACAGTATAAATCATATTATCAAATATAAAATAATCAGTATATTCAATTTTTGTACTATATTCTTGAACAGATGAATATAATTCTCTTATTCCTAAAATATGAGGGGTTATTTCAATTATAACTGGTAAATATTCAAATTTAATAATATCATATTTATGATTTATATAAGTATGAAATAATTTATCTTTATGTTCATATATAACTGTTTTAGTAAAACAATATATTTTACCATTAATTACTTTTGCGTCTATGATATTTTCAGATAGTGATATAACTTCAGAAATGTTAAAACTGTTATTATTTTGAATAACATATGATGATTGAGCTGTTACTTGAATGTTATCATTTACTTCTGGAGGAATTGATCTGTCTTTCTGTTCTAAGACTGCTTCGTACCAAGATCGTATACTAGAAGGTATATTTGATAAATTTTTAGCGTGTTTAGGTAATGTTACTTTTTTATTAAAAATTGAATAGTTTAAATCCATTAGTTTAAGTTCTTTTACTTCTCGTCTAGAAAAATCAGGATGATTACCCTGATATGGATGAATTCCAAGAAATAATTGTATAGTTACAATTGCAAATCCAAACCAATCAGTTTTATCACTAAATTGACCAAATTTTACAGTACGATCTCTTACAGTATCCATTATGGCAGTACAAGGATATCCAGAGATTTGATAACTATCGGTGTCACAGAAGTATACATTATCAAAATTTTTATTTACTAAAAACTGTAGTTCGTTATAATCACCTACAACACAAGAATGCTTATGTAATGCAATTGTTGTATCTCTCATTATATTTATAAGTTTAATAAGAGTTTTTATATCTATATTATTTTTTTGTTTCCATCCTTCGTTGTACATCCAGCATAGATAAATTCTATCTGAGATATAGTCCATTGAAAAACCAATATCATGATAATTTTCAACACATATATCTCTAGGACATAATACGTTTTTATAAGGTATATTTGTTAAAGCATCTATCTTACCGATAGGAATCATTTTACTTACGTCATGATATATTTTAAAAGCAGTACTACCAGATCTATATACTTTTCCTTCACCACCTGCTGCTACAAACTCATTCTGTCCAAGATTAAATTTTTGTCTTGACTTTTTAAGAGTTATTTGCATTAATTAATCCTATGAAGTGTTTTTCTTGTAATATCACTAGTCATTTCATCAACGTAAATTATTATATTTGAATCGATTATAAATGTATAACCATCATCACTTTGATATATTGGTCTTGGATCATATAATGTTTTTACTTTTTTAACTGCATCTTCTTGTGTATACATTATACATGAAGTTAAAAATAAATAAATAAATATAAGTAGATATTTCATATTATACCTCAATAATTTCTGTACAATTTTTATGTTTTTTAAATATTTCTATTAAATTTAAATATTTTTTATAATTTTCATTTGGATATTGTTTATAACGTTCTATAAATTCTTTATCATAATTTTTATTATTACCTTTAAAATAATGTATATCTTGTTCTAAATATATTACTATTTTTGGAGAGGTATTACTAAAGGATACATTATATTGTTGTTCTCGTAATATTATATAAAATATAATATTTGTATAAAATGTTACACTTTTATTAGGATCATATAATTCTTTCATTGTATTTATATCTGAAATTCCTATAACGTAATCTAGATCAATAATAGTTCCATCCATAAGTTTAACTAGATATGACATAAGTATTCCTCTATTATCATTGTAGCCATTGAGAGATCATCATTAGGATAAATATCTCTAGAGTTCCATTCTCTAAGTTGAGCCTTCATTCTAGCCATAACAAATTGATTATTTGTGCGTTTAAATGAAACTAAAGCAATTACTGCTTCTTTAACATCAATACCGTATATATCAGTTACTCCATCAGAAAATAAACTTATAGTTTTAATATTTTCTAGTATTTGAACGTTTTTACCATAATATGGAGAATTTTCTATTTGATTAGAAGTATCTTCTCCAGTTGTTAAATTAATAACTCGTTCTGTAAGTATTGGTTTAAATTTTTCATACATATCTCTGCCATTTTCATCATAAACATAAGACATATATAATGGTGTATTTGGATTATAACTTCGAATAATAATTTTTTCTTCAACATCTGTTTTTATATAAATTACACCATCACCAATTATTGTAAGTTTAACTGTGTTATCTTTTTCATGTGAACATTCTAGATATGTAGCATCAAGTGATATGTCTGATAAGTGTAATATACTTGGATGTAATAAATTAATATCCATTCTACATAATAATCTTGCTGCTATATCACTTGTTTTATGAGGAGTACAAATTCCATCTTTAGATGTAAGTGAACATCCATCAGAGAGACATATCTTATTTGAATAAGCATATGCATAATCTTGACAATAATTATGTGATCGTCCGATTACGTAATATGAATCTGTTTTTATATTCATAATTTTTCTAACATTTTAATGTTAATTAGTCCAAGAAAAGCACCAACCACAGCATAAATTTGATGATGATTTATTTTAAGTATGTCTTCAATAATTATAAATATTAAAACCCAAGCACAAATAAAAAGAATTGAATATAAAAATTTATTCATAATTATCTTCTATTATTTGAGTAAACTACGCTTTGGCATCATCTATTATATCTAGAATATCAACAAATGGCTTTTACAGCCTACAAGCGTAATTTACTAAAATATATGTACTATAGGTAGGAAAACACCTTGCTTATAATATAGATTAAATTTAAGGCATCTAGTGATTTATTATAATTGGGGTGTCATCCAATCACAGGAACTCCTACACTATAGTATTAAATAGTTACTTGTGAAAGTACTTGTTGTGTATTTTGAGATGTAACGGTTTGAGATTTAGATGAAAAGCTTTGAGAAATAAGTCCAGCTATTTTACCAAGACTACTTGGACTTGCATCTTCAACAGAAATAAACTTGTCAATTCCACATTCTTTTGCAAATATTTCAAGATTTGTCTTAGTATTAATATCTTGCATATTTACTCCAATCATAACTATAATTGGAGCTGAAGTGTAAGCTTTTTCATCTTTTTTAAGAGCATCGATCTTAGCTTTTAAGATACTGTTCTTTTTACATTTAACTGAATTATTTTCTTCACCATCAGTGACTATAAAGATACAAGCTGTTGCATCGTAGTCTTGATCAATAAGTTGTCTACAGAATGTTTCTGATGCTTCGAGAGTATCTAGAATAGCATCTCTAAGAGCAGTCATACCACGACATTTAATGGTTCCAACATAATTATTTTCATCAATCTGATCTACTGGTTGTAGACCATGAACTTCAGTAACGTAATCAGAGAATCGTGTTACTCTCTGCATGATTTTATTTTTGGTTGGAAGCTTTTTATTCATCTTTGTTATGTCAATAAGCATACGTTCGATATCTGATGCAAAACTTCCTACACTTCCAGATGTGTCTAGAGCAATCATTCCAATCATCTGTTCATTATCAAAAGCATCAGTAATTGGAACATGACCAAATTGAAATCCACTCATTGTTGTTGTACTTACTAAATTTTTTTCATCCATAAATTATCTCCTTATTTAGATTTTCGTTGATGTTTATATTTTCTAAAACTATATTTATCAAATCCTTTAGATTGAGCTTTAAGTGTGTCACTTATAGGCCAAGGTTCCTTCTCTGGAGTTGATAAAACTCCAGAAATAAATTGTTGTATCTTTTGAAATATTGTATAATTATCCATTACTTTTTGAAATTCAAATGGTTTTAGAAATGGATCTTTAAATAAAGTTAAATTTTTATATCTATCCTGAAAATTAAAAGAACTATTAAGTAATATTGGAGTTTTATATTTAATATGTAACTCAAATAGTTCTTGTGAAAAACCAGTTTGAAAGCTTGTTTTATGTATTTTATCTATAGATTTTTCATATTTTGTATTTGTAAGTATTTTAATAAGTGCATCTCTAGAATATACAATCAAGCTTTTCGATAGATAATATCCTGAAACTAAAACTCCATTATAATAATTACCACATATAGAAATTAAAAAAGATTCATATTGTGGTTCATAATTATTATAATAACTATTATTAAACATTGTATATAATTCTTTAGATTTAAAATTATCTAGAACTACTTCAGATTTTCTAAAGTATTTAATACTTTTATCTATTCCAAGATTCATTATGTTGTCATAAAAGTCATGAAATGAACTATAAATTACCATACTATGCTACTTGTTTATGTTTGATTGAACTATAAAGTGAAGCTCCAATGAATCCTACACCAATAAGTCCAGTAATTACTTCTGGAACTTTAATAAAAGTGTCCATAAACATTATAATAGCAAGAGCACCAATTGCCCAATGCGCTCCATGTTCTAGATATATAAACTCTTTGAGAGTCTTTTTATCTACAAGATATATTGTAAGACTTCTTACAAACATGGCACCGATACCAAGACCAATAGCTATAAGAACTATATCTTTACTAAGAGCAAATGCTCCAATAACACCATCAAATGAGAAACTTGCATCAATGAGTTCTAGATATAAAAATAGAACAACACCAGCATGTTTAATAAGCTTTTCTTCACCTTTAAGTATAAATTCGCTAAGTTTATCTATAACTATAAATAAAGCTACTCCACTAATTGATGAAAAAGCTAGAATACTTTGTACATTTTTTGGAGATATATTTAATATTGTTACTAATATTGTCATATATATTAATAAAGGCCAAGTTAAATTCCATCCATTTATTAATTTAATATAATGTTTTTCTCCAGGTAACCAGTGTGTTTCTTTTTCTTTATCAAATATAAAAGTAAGAAAAATCATAAGTAAGAAACTACCACCAAACATAGATATGAGATTATTACATGATTCTAGATGATGACTATAAGCCAACCCATCAAATAAAGCTAACTTAACTGTTTCTAGTAAATTAATACCAGCAAATATACTTACAAGTACAATTGGAAATATAAGTCTCATTCCAAATACTGCTACAAGTATTCCCCACGTAAGAAATCTACGTTGCCATATTTTAGGCATAAGTTCAAGTTTTGTTGCATTTATAACGGCGTTATCAAAACTAAGACTTACCTCAAGTACTCCAAGAAACAAAGCAAGTAAGCTATAAGATAATCCAGTCTGGAGATCTATACGAAGTCCCCATAAAAATGCTAAAATTACTCCAATTACTGTAATAATAAATGACATTTTAAAGTACTTCACAAAGATCTCCTTATTTAAGTTTCAAAGTGTTCGTGTATTTTTAGTATTAAACCTATGCCAAAAATTATTAAACAAATACTATTTATGATTAATGGATATATTAAATCTGGTATTTTATCTATCATACTAAGCTGAAAAATAACAGTTACTAAATTTAATATAAAAAATGTTAAATTATATAACATATATTACCTACTTAAATATTTTAAAAAATAATGCTTGTTCTTCAATTGAATTTGGTGTAAATAAACAGATTATTAATGAAATTATAAATACTATCAATGATTCTTTCCAAAATGATTTATCATTTAAAATAAATAAAACAAATGAAATAAATGATAAATAAAATACTATTGTTGCAGTGTTATTTAAAGATAATATTAAAAATTTCATAATAATCTCCTTAATTACTTCTTTTTACGTTCAAGTTCAATCTTAAGTTTTTCTCCAGCAATACTTTCGACTGTTGCTGTTCCAATAAATGGAATATTGAACTTTTTAGATACAATGTGTCCTCCAGATTGACCAGCCATTTTAAATAGTTTCTTCTGGAGACCAGTAAGCGAAAGAATGATAGCAATAACAATAACCCAACCAAGTAGGGCAATTGACCAACCAATTAATGTAAACATAATTTCTCCTTAAATGAAATAAAAAAGGGAACCGACCGTTAAGTCAGTTCCCTAATGTTATAATAGTATGTATTAATTAGATACCAAGTGACTTGAGAGCAGCATCAAAAGCAGGATCAATTGAAATTGCTTTTGCACGTACTGCAACAAGTACTGCACGTTCAGTAGCATCAACACCACCATCCTTCATAAGAAGGTCTGTAAGCCACTGTGCTTCAGTAGCATCGATAACTCCAGGCGAACCTGCATCGTTAAGCGTAGCGTCACATACTGCGTCTGACATGAGTGTTACGAATGAAGGATCAACGTTACCTGAACACGCATCGTTGATCTGAAACAATGCTTCAACTTCTTCTTTTGAAACTACGCTATCTGCATAGATTTCTGTACGAAGCTGTGTGACTTCATCTGCATCAACTTTACCATCTGCAATTACTGCCGCTACGAGATCTTTAAGAGACATGAAATACTCCTTAAGAGACATGAAATACTCCTTAAATTGAAGTTAAAGGTAATTGATAAATAATACTAATTCAAAAAAATATAAAATACTATATTTATGGTTGTTTTACATCCAAATTAGTAGCTATGCTTCTAATCTATAGTATTTTATTAGTTACCAGCAATATTAAATTTACTTTGTGAGAGCGTTAGCGCCAGGAATAGTTGTAACCAGTGTATCTAGAGACATGATTTTACCAACATTGATAAACTCTGCTCCAATTGCGCCATTCTTAATTGTACAAAGATGTGCTGCTACACCAGTTTCTGTACTATTAAGCTGACCCTGTACAAGACAACTTCCATCTTCTTTTACCATATTGATGCTTGCGTCGTAATTTGAAAAGCTTACGCTATTACCTTCACTTGCATCTGTGTAGTTAAGACAAACTATGTATAGTTCATCTACTGAAGCATCGATTTTATTAATGGTGATAAATTCTTCTTTATCACCATCTTTTAAATCAACACCAGCATCATCTTCCATATTAATAAATGGAAAAGAATTTAGATCTCCTTGGCTTCCTCCAAGTCTTTTTGTAAAAATACTGAAATTACTTCCATCCTTGTTTTTTCCAAAAAGCATTAAGTCTAGGTCTACTTTAGCTTTCCACTGAAGTACAATTCGCATCTGCTTAATTGTACCAACTGATGCACTTGCGTTCTTATCTTTAAGAACGATTTTTGGTTTAAGTTCCACAACTTACTCCTTGTTAAAGTTAAATGTATCAGAAAAATTAAAAATAAAATTAAAGTATTCCAACTTGTTTAGCAGCATTCTGCCAGATATCGTATTCTTCAAGAAGAGCTTTATACAGATCTTCATCTGAAGTTTTATTGATATCTTTGATTCTCTGAAAATTAGCATTATCTATTTTACGACCTGACATTGTATCAAGCTGTTCTAGATAGCTCATTCCAGCCGTTCCAATACCAATAAATTTGAAGAAAATATTATATTTTGATATTTCCTTCATATATTTAGTTGTATCACTTCGATCACTGTTATCACCATCTGTTACAAAAATAACAAATGTTGGTATTTTTGATAGATTTTGTTCGACGTAATAGTCAAAAATCTTTGCTATAACAGGACAATATTCTGTACCATTCCATTCTGCTTTTGGAACAATATTTTTATTTACGAAATCGACGATATTACCAAGACCGACATTTGAGCATGATTCACATCGTCCTGAAAATCTGAATGTTTCCATTTCACCATTATCATCGAATTTAAGTGCAAGTGGCATCATTCGTTCAACTGTTTTCTGAACAGTTCCATTTGAAAATTCATCTTGCATACTTCCAGAAACGTCAATCACAAATGCAACTCTTGCTTGAGTTACTGCAAGTGATTTTGTTTTAAGAACAGCTTCAAATGTCTTTTCCCGAAGTTTGATCCCATCAGTAACTTCAGTTTTCTTACCAAAATCAAATAGTCCCATATAGATCTCCTTATGTTAAAAGTTTATAAAGACAAAGCTAATTTAATATCATCTATGAATTTAATATCAAAAGATTGGTTATTGGCTGGAATGAATTTACCATAAGTTCTAAGAAGAAAGCTTGGGTGATATGTAGGAAGATATTGATATTTTACATCATTAATTCTTATTGGATATATACTTCCACGAATCTTTCCAATACCAAGATCTCCAAAATTATAAAATGTAGATGCTGCACAACGGCCAAGAGGAATAATTACTTTAGGTTTTAATCTATCGATATCATGTTCTAGATGATGTTTACACAAACTTATTTCATCTAAAGTTGGTTCACGATTACGATTGTTACTATCAAGTGGATGATTTCTCACGTTATTTGTAAGAGCAATATTAAATATTTTGTAAGTATCCCAAAGATGTTTAATTACTGATCGAAGATAACATCCAGCGGGTCCTACAAACGCTTGTTTTAATTCACTTTCACGTACCCCAGATCCGATTCCGTAGAAGAGTATATCTATTTGTTTATCATTATGTTTGATAACTTCAGTTGGAAGTCGATCACAATTATATATATATTGACATTTAGCAGGACATTCTTTTTCTAAGTTTAGAAAGGTTTTTTCCATTGAATATTGCTCTTTTTATATTTATAATTTTAAAAATAAATTGTTCAATAAAATTAAAAATAAAATTAAGCATTGGATTTTCTCTTGTATGATAAGATCTCATTATTGATCCTTAACATCTATTGGTTGATAAAGATAAAATCCTATTAATACAATTGGTACAACTACTGTTTCGATAAATATAATGCTTAATGCTACATTACCTGGAGATACATTATAATTTATATCTTTACTCATTTCTTGAGTAGTAAAAAGTCCTTTTGGTTCATAATTTTTACCATTAATGTTTCTAACTGATGTACAACTTGTTAAAAACATACATGAAATTAGTAAAACTAACAAAAACTTTTTCATGATTTTAATCCTTTTTTAGTTTGTTTATTAATTTTAAATAAATTTTTTATATTTCTATCAAGTATTTTAGATAGTTCTTTATTAGTTTCATTTATAATAGTAGGTGTTAAACCTGATTCACCTTGTGTTAAAGTTATATTAATTTCATTTAAAATTTCATATTTTGATATTTCTTTAATTTGATATTCTTTATTTTTTATATAAAATTTTATAGTTGTAGATTTTCGATCAATTGATTGTATTTCTTTTTGAAGTAATTTTATCAATTTTTCTACTGTTATAGTCATACTTTTATCCTTTCACTTATTAGTTTCTAAATTAAATGAAGTATTAATTATATTTTCAACTTCATTAAGAGATTCTTCTATTTTTGAAATTTTATCTTGAAATTTTTCTTTTATTAATTCTTTTGTTTTTTCTAATATATATTTATTAATATTATTTTCCCATTGTTCTATAACTTTTGTAATATCTAATTCAACTCCATCAACTAATAATTGAACATTATATTCTTCTTTAGCAGGAGTGATAACTTCAGTCCAATCTTTACCACATATTGTATATGCTAATGAATGCATTACAACATGAGATAAAGTAGAATATTCTGTTAATACTTTATTTTCTAAAATCATAATTTTCTACAATCTATTTGTTGAAGTGAATCATTCGTTGAAAAATAAATTTTCTTAATTTTTACAAACGTTATATAAGAAAAACAATTCGGACAAGGTTTAGATAATACTAACTGACCTTTAGCATTTATTCTTACAACTAGAAGTGACATTCCTTTGATATCTCGTTTAGCATTTAATATAGCTGCTACTTCAGCATGTATACTATTAGGATATCTTTGATATTTCTTAAGAAGATGCTTAACTGAACGTTGTGCTGTGTTATGACCTCTAGAAATAATCTTATTTTTATCAAATATCACGCATCCAACTTGCATTTTATAAGTACTACGTCTAGCTTCAATTATCGCTTGCTTAAGTAGTGAATTCATAATTATTTAATTATTTTTTGAAGTATTATATTATTAGTTTTCATAGAATTTATTAGATTATTTGATTTTAATAATATTTCATCTTTAGATTTAACTACTGTTGGACAAAAATCACAAACACATATATGATCATGAATATGTTTAACTTCTTTTAATGATATTCTTACGGCTAAATCTGGTCCTACACCAGAATATATTATATTTTCAAGTGTATGTATATTTAATGCATTATCTTTAAATTTCCATTGTAATTTATTTATTTGATAATCTAATTGTGGTATTTCTTTAAAGAATACTTCAAAATTAAATCTATGCATAATATTTCCTATTATTTTAAGTTTCTGTAAGTTCAGCAATTCTTTTAAATATATGACTTATATTATCGCATATACCATTGAGTTGTCTTTTAAATTCAGGATCATCTGGAAGATGTAATTGGCGTTTTAAACTTCCATCAAGATCTCCTACTGAATCAAGTAAAAGTTTATTTATCTGTTCAGTATAACTATCTTTGTCATATGCTATTTTAGGAGTCATTTCTGGATTAGTATAACAAAGTATTGCTCTTATAGTTGCAGCTGTTGTATAAATAGTTTTCATAATTTACCTTTTTTAGAAAATATAATATAATTATAACGTGTTGTTACACCAAAGAAACTTACCCATTGGGTGGAAGTCTTTAACTTCACTTACTCCTATTTTACCAACAGCACATCATCTATATATACCTTGAATAATTTTTATGTATTATGAATTACCCATTAGATATTTGTAGACATATCGCACTAGTTGGTAGTTCGTCTCACTCATTAAAGATGGCTACTTCTAAGCCTACTATTATAATTATATTAAGATACTAATCTCATCGAGATCCCATCGACAGCATCGCTGCAGGATTGTCCTTGTTTGATAACCCAATGTAAAAGATCGGATTAGATATGCATAATTTTAAATAGAATATACTCTTATTGCCACGTATGATATTACATATCCCGTAAAGAGAAGGTACATTCTTCTTGTATAGAGTGTGCTGAAGCCATAACAATGGTTACATAACTCCACTATATTCTATTAAAATATAATAGCACGACTTATACGGCTGATAGATTTATCACAATTAAGTGGCCAGACGGATAGCCTGGTTATTTTCTTATCGATGTAAGGATTAATTGTCTAACTATTTTTTCCGCGTTTGCCTGTCGTGCATGTAAATATACAATAGTTCAGAATTTCACTGTAAACCTTACGTTTCAATAAAGACTATAACTGTTATTGTATATTTATTTTTTTAGTTATCAAATACTTGTTCAGCGGTCATTCCAGATACCTTACTTTCTGAAACATCTGCAACAACAGTAGTTCTTTTTCGTTTATCTGAAGCATCTGCAGCTCTTGCTAATGCTCCAATTGCACCTGCAACTTTACTATTTGTACTATCATATGCTGGTTTAGAATCTAGTTCTTCACCAGCTATATTTAAAGATTCTATAACAGCGTTACAAATACCTTTATTAGTAATGTTTTTAAATTGTTTTGTTCCATTCTTTTCATTAAGAAAAGAATTAATTGAAATAAATTTGTTTTTATTTGGTTGCTTAATTTCTCTTGATTGTATTGTAAGAGGACCCATTATATGACTTAGATCAGCTGTTGCAAAATCTCCATCTATTTGTACATTATCTGCTCTGAATATAATTGTTTCTCCAAAACCAATAATTCTTACATCATTACCATTCTTATTTGTGCTGAGATCTCCAATCCAACTTCTTAATTGGCTTGCTACAACATATTTATGGTCATCTGTAAGAAGTCCAGTAACTAAACTAATGTTACCAAGACCATCGATCATTTCAACACCTTTAACTTTGAACATAAAAACCTCCAAATAAAGAGTAATATAAAATGCTGTTACAAACAATTTATAACAGCTGGAATTTTATCTGTAATCGAAAGAATTAAAGGACAATAACTTTCTCTACTTTTTGTATAACCACACATAAGTATCTCTGGAACGTTTTTACATCCAACAACCAGAAGACTATGTGAGTTATTATTTTTAATAAATGCTACATACCCTTTAGATATATCAAACATATCTTTAAGATAAACTGTATTTTTGTTACTTACAAATCCAATGATTTTAGTAAGTAGTAATTTATCTTTAAATGACAGTAAAATGTCTTTTATACATGAAGGATCTTTTTGTAACATAGACCAATATCTAGATATGTGGTCGTTTTGTCGATCAAATGTTATTGTATTTTTCCAAACGTTCTCACCATTCGGACATATATTTATTATTTTTTCTTTACTACAAATTAACTTAGTTATTCCTCTGCGCGCCATACACCAATTCTCCCGTTAAGATGTGACTGCTCTCCTGTATGACTATCAAACTCACTAAGATCACTGTAATCATCACTATCAATGTCTGTTTCTATCATACTATCAAAATTTGATATTCCAGATCTTATATTTTCAACTGCTTCTTCATTATAATGATGTTTGTTATTTAATACATTGCAACTTGAAAGTATTGTATAGAATGTTTCATAGTTACTTTCTCTTGTTCTTGATACTTTAGCTGAAGCTTCCCACCAATTACATAATGGAACTTTAATTACGTTAAATTCTTCCCAAGATTGCCAAGTATCCCAATATAAACTATTGTCTAGAATATTACTTGCAAATAATTTTGCTGATGTAAGAATTCCATCACCAAGATTAAAATCGTTTCCTCCAAGTTCAAGAATATCATCATAATTATTCATAAGTACACTATCTACTGGTAATGTACTTATATTATTAAGCCAATCATAAAACATTCTTGGATTGTCTTCAATGAAACTATCTTTATAATGTTCCCAACAATTGAGTATTTCACCAATACTCCAACGTTGTCCAACTTTGAGAATGTCACAAAATTGATTCCATCCTCCACAGATGTCTAGTTGATTAAAATCTTTATCTTGTTGTATAATCTTTTTAATATTAATCATTGTTGGATAAAGATTATTAATTGATTCTGCTTTATCTGAATCAAGATTATATAAAATACTATCTATATATTCTTTCTTGTATTCAGCTGGAAGATCAATTAAACTTTTATCATTAAATAACTTAATGTTATAATTTTGTTTTTGTTTAATAAGATCTACTAGAAATTGTGGAAATATTGCATTTTTATTTAAGATACCTTCTTTTAATGCACGTTTAACGAGCATTATTACCCACCAATAACGTTCATTGGTATTATAATATTCTTTTTTAGTTATTTTAGTTAGCTGTGGATGATTAAGAATCCAATTAAGTATATTTTCTTTGTATAATTTAATCATTTCTTTTGGTAATATTTTTGTAACGTTATTTTCAATCCAAGATACTTTACCAATGTAATCATAAAGTTCAAAGAAATATTTAAAATTAATATATCCTTTATATATATTTTTTAAATTATCAATAGAGGTTTTACCCATAAAGTTTCTTTTTACTTCATGAGCTATAAAATTATTACTCATTAATGTCCAGAGATTTATAAATTCTCCATTTTTTACTGCTATCATAGCATCTGACATTATAGATGCTATTTGTTTATTTTTAAAGAAAGTACTTGCAAAATTAATTATTTCATCATTTGATGCAAAACCAATGTATAATTCTTTTTTAATTGGTTTTTCTTGTCTATAAGTATAATTCTTCCAATTTGGAAGACCAATATAACTTTTCATACAAGCATGTATTGTCATGTTTGTATTTTTATCAAACATTCCATAAATACCACCTTGACAGTATTCTACTTGAGATATACCATGAAACTTTTCTATATTCCATGAAGTGCCTATAAGAAATGGATTGTATTCTCCGAATACTTCTCCTACTTGATCTATGTTATTAATGTCATTATTTTTATTTGGAATGTTAAATTCTGAAGTTGAATATAGAGGATGTATATCTGCAGGAAAACTTCTGAAATCAAACTGTTTTCCAGATTGATGTTGAGTTAAGTTTTCAATTGTTGTAGACATTTCACCAATTTTAATTGGATCAAGTCTATTAGTATGTTGATAATTTATATCACCATTACTATCAAATTCTGGGTATAAATTGTATACATCTTTTCTTTTCTTACCACAACCAAGGTCTATTTCATTACCAAATTCATCTGTTTTTATTATTCTAAATATACATTTTAACTTACCTAGCCTACTGTTTTTACATTCAAGTACGTTCATACATTCTCCTAGGTTTTGATAGAAAAGTTATATACGAAAAATTAAAAATAAAATTAAGCTTTGTATTGTTTATAAAGTCCTTCTTTTACTGTACTTATAAATGATTGTATATCTAATCCTTTAAGTACTTCTTTTATTACACTTAAATGTTTTTCTTGTTGCAAATTAATTATTGGAATTATTATATCTGTTTTTTTTGATTTTGTTATAAAATCCGCCATTGCTATTGCTTGTCCTGTTCCTCCAGAAGCTTGACCATCTGGAGTATAACATATGACAAGATCAGTAGGGCTATTCATTAATGGTCCCATTATCTGGAAACTATTTCTTATCATCATCAATTTTGTAGTATCTTTAAGACTGTTCCAAGATACTGGCATATTTCTTAAAGACCATACTTTTATTGCATAAGCAGTAGCACTTTTAATATTTAATAGTTTATCAGATAGACACATGTTATTACATTCATAACTATCACGTCCATTAAATTTTCTCCAAGGAAAGAATATTTGTTTAGGACCTTTTATTGTAGCGCATCCAAGTTCAAATGCCATGTCTGCCCCAGAAGCTCCACCACTTCTAAGAGTAATGTTATTACGACCAAAATACATACCGATTTCAGTCATTATGTCACAAATGTGTCTAGGCGTGGCTCGCGAGCCTATACCTGAGTAGTACATTTTATACTCCAGCAAATGATGTTAGTATACCAGCAATTGTTCCAATAAAAAATACAAGTGCTATACATCCTACTGTTTTAAATATTGTTATTAGAAATGTCATATTTATCCTTTTGTTATTTTTAATAATGCTTCTATGTGTTCTTCTTGTTTTTGAATTATTTTAAGAAGAAATTCGAAATTTTCATGATAAAAATCAAATACATCTGATTTATCATTCCAAAGTTCACATTCGTCAGTTTTACATACTTCTTTTATTGCTTTAAGACGTTCAATGTCTGGAACACTTGTAAGATTAAATGAACTCATATATTTTCCTTTATATCTATAATAAATTCTTGTTGTTCAGTTATAAATCCACTATTGAGTGATCGAGATTCAAATGGATTTATTTTAGCTAGAATAATAAACTTATCTATCTGTATAAATAATTTACCGAAGTCATGACAGGTATATTTACCAGATCTTATAAGTTCTCCATCTATACTATTTTCATTTGATGACGTTTCTATATACCATAAATTTTTAGGTCCTATCCATGTTATTATATTTGTTCGAATTGCTGTTTGAACTTGTATAACTTTTTGATAGACGTTATTTTTAAATATAAATCCTTTTCTATTTAGATCTTTCAGAGTTCTTGCATATTCTGAAAATCTGATCATCATACACCTCAAAAAATAAAAATAAATTAAGCTTTTTCATTACAATAAAATCCATTTGATGTGAAACTTAAAAATGCTAAACAATTATGACAATTATTATGTTTTATTGGACATAGACTAGAATTACTAAGTTGTTCTATTGGTTTAAAACATTTTGTTATTGTACATTTATTATCTTCAAGTAAAAATTTACATTTAAAGCATTTACCTTTAAATGTAAAAAATGCTGGACAATCTGTTTCATCAATAAGTTGAATTTTATTTAAAACTAATTTTGTTTGTATAGGTATTGGTTTATTCATTACCATAAATCTTCTGAAAATAGGAAATCATTTGGTTCTTTAATTTGACCATGTTTAAATGCATAGTCTCCAGCTTGGTTACGATCTAGAAACTCTCCAAGATCTGTTATAAATCCTTGAGTGTCTCTTATTTTTTCTTTTACTACTCTTTGATGAATTTCATGATTGTTATTATATACACAACAATGACGGGTTTTAGTAAAATCTTTAGGATGTTTACATACTCCTCCACCATTTGGTGCTGTATATATAACGTCTCCAAGTTTAATGGCTGCTGCTACTATCATGTTTTTCTCCAATAATAAGTCTTGTTATAAATGGATAAATAGTGTTATTAGTATCTGGATTTCCATCATCTCCATCCACATATATTGTATAATAACCATCTGTTAAAGTTCCTTTAATTACTTCATTTTGGTTATCGTCGATATCTTTAACGAGTTGTTTAAGATCAAAATAACAGTCTTTAAGATTAATCAATGATGTTCCACTATAGGCGTATTTACCAGATGGTTTGAATGCTGTCCAATTAATTAATCTTTTATTTTGTTTTTCAAAATGTTTTCTTGCTTCATTTGGATATTGCTCAAGAACTTCTTTATAAGATAAACTATCTGGTATTTCTATTTTTATAATATTATTTTCTCGAAGTTTTATATTGTCCATTGATATATGTGTATTATATCCAGCTTCGAAAGCATTTCTAGATGCTACTTCTGAAGAAGAAAGAATATAAGCATAGCTTTGTTTTATATCTTTAAGCCATTCTTGAAATTTTTGTTCAATAAAGGATAACATTATGTTACTTTCTAGTTGATGTTCCATTTAAGTTTATATTTTAAAATAAATTCTTTAGGGAAAGATGATATCCATCTACAATGTGGACATATAAATTGTTTACCATTAAATACTATTCTAGGCATTGTTTTACAACTATTACCACAATATGGAGAATAATCTTTTTTAATCATTAAGTTTTCTCTTATAATAGTTTTTTCTGTCATATATACCTTTTATATAACTGAATATTATATGAATATTTTAATTTCATATAGTATTAGTTATATTTTTTAGTTAACTTCTTCGGATACTTCAATATCTTCTTTATTAGGACCAAGAAATTTCATTTTATAAGCACGAATTACTTTCTTTGTATAATGATCACCTTTATAATCCCAATGTTCTGTGTGTATTTTACCTTCTATAAAGATAAAACGTTTAGGTCCTAGATAGTTTTTACACGTTTCAGCAAGTTTTCCAAAACATACTATTTCATGCCATTCTGTATGATTTTGTTTTTCTCCATTACTCATAAACGTTTCATTGGTTGCCATGCTAAATGTACATACTGAACAACCATTTGGAGTTATTGTGAATTCAGGAACTTTTGCACTGAGATTTCCAATAAGAATAGTCTGTTGATGCATATTGACTCCTTGTAGAAAAGTGATAAAATATTCATACTTCTGACATAAATTATTTATTTAGGTGTTAAAATTATAAATCTATCATCAAGTAATTTAGATATAATTGGTTTGACGTAATTCCAATCTAATCCTCCTAGACCACACCCAGGGCGTGTCAGATATATTTCTGTTAAGTTATACTTATCAACGAGTTTTACAAGTTCTTTGCATGAATTAATAATAAGATTAATATTTGATTTATCTTTCCAGTTATTTTTAGTTGGAAATGATATAATTGATACTATTTTATTAATAGTTACTATTACTGGTGTATTGCCATATTCTTTAACATGATTTCCATAAAGAATTGGTAACTGAGGATATCTCTTTTTAGCTTCTAGAGCTATTCCTGCACCCATGACGAGTTCACCATTTATTTTAACAACACCATTTGTTGTTATACAAAATGTTTTCTTATCAAAGATATTACCAATTTCTTCTTTCATTATTACCTCATAAGTTCTTTGTGAGCTTTCTTACAAGAAAGCCATTAGAAATCATACAATTAAAAGAAAATTAAGCTAATAGTTTATCTATATATTCTTTAGCTTTTTCTAGACTCCATGCATGTATGAAATATTCTCCTCTTGTTACATCTTCATTAGGAAATAAAGTATGTGCTGTTTCTTTTATAGTTGATCCAGTCCAATCTATGTTAATTACTCTTTTACGCCATCCTATTTTAATTATACCTTTATTTGTTGTTACTAAAAACCAAGGTTTATGTTTACAACAATAGCTAGAACAATATTCATTTGGAATTTCTTCTACGAATATTGGACAGCTAAATAGTTTTAAAATGTTTTCTTTATTTATTCTGTTATATTCTATTTCTTTTGGATCAAGTTTTTTTGTTTCTGAAAGAAGTTCATTTATAATTATAGATATATGTTCATCTATAATTATTTTATCATTTTCAGTTAAAGTTCGATTTAAATCTAAATACAACTCTAAATTAATTCCAGAACTTTCATAACTATAAATTTTGTTAATAACATACTCCTTTATTGAAATAGTTTTGCTATTTTATTGATTATATTTGATCTTTGTTCTTTTGATGGAGTATCTACATCACATAATAAATCTTTCATTTCACATAAAGTTTGTTTTAAATTATTTAAAGTATCTCCAAGAAATTCATCATTATATATTATTTTAATTATTTCATAAAGATCTTTCTTTGTTAATGTTATATCATGACAATATGTATTATCAACTATATATAAAGACGTTCCAAATTCTTTACCTTCAAAAAATCCTGATAAACATATTTCTCTATCTCCATCAGAATTTTTAGAATTAAATTTAGCAATTTTTGTGACCATAATTACTCCTTTATTTGTTTATATAATTTATTGTTATATGTTCTTAAAATTACTTTGTCTTTTTCTTCTAATGGTTTATTACATGGAATTGTTAATAGTAATCCACATTTTACACACCATGTAATACCAAATTTGTTATCTCTTATTTTATGTTTATTTTTAATACAATTATTATCAATATAATTAATAACTTTATATTTTTTGATAGATTTTATTATACCTGTTTTTGAGTTTATTATTATTATTTCTATCATTGTATTAATCCTTATCGAGATGCTCGGTTATAAGTTTAGCTGCTCTTGCTTCTCCACCTAAACGTCCATGTACTTTATATACCTTTCCGACATAATCATTCTTATTGTTTAACATATCTAGACATGTTTGTTTATCTCCCAAATTACCAGGGCCTAACTTATACATACGATTACTTTCAAGACTTTTAAACCATACTACTCCTGAGATGTTATCTTTTTCTGTAACTTTAAGATCGATGCTTTCAATCTTCCAATCATGTTCATCTCCCCATACTTTAACTTTATAACCATCATTAATAGAAAGTCCTTTAGGAACTCCAACGAGACCTTCATGATCAGTTCTAAGTTTAGCTTTAGCCATTGGAACGATCTTCCAATAACGACTATCAAGAACACTACACAAGGTAGACTGAAGATATCTGTTCTTGTGAAACTCCAAGTTTGTAGTTTCTTGTTGTTTAAATTTATCGAGCCTATAGATGTATACTTCTGGAAAGATATCGGTACTCCTGACTTTATGTGAGTTGAGAACGCCTGCGACTTGGCTTGCAGATAGGAAAGACCAACAGATATTTTCGGCTCCTTTAATATCCCACAGATAGTTAAGTATTCTACCAATCCTTGTATATCTGTAGAATACCAGTTCTGCCATACCTTGGCTTCTGATAGCTGTTGGTTTATCGATGAGTTCACTTGCTTTATAAGAATATTCAATTCTATGACTAGTGTTCTTGGACATTCTCGGGGAAAATATTTTGAAACTTTCATTTCTTTCAATTTTTCCAGAGCTTGTAAAATAGCAACTTGCTCCATCCATTTTTCTGGATATTGTTCCATGATCAACCTTTCTTAGAAACTCAGATTTAAAATCTTCTGGTTGAATCATTTTAAGATGAAGTCTATCTTTAAATGGTTCATCTCTTGGAATAAGTGTACCAACAATAAGTATTGGTGCAGATGTTTTACTTCCTTCATGTATTTTATACACATATAAGCCTTGGTCTGCATTTATTAAAGGAGCGTATACATGAAGTGAAGATTTAACTTCTGGATGATAAAATTCACATTGATCTTTAAATATCACTTGTCTTGTAAATCCCTGTCCATACCCTTTAAGATTTGATCGCTCTGGATCATAACTCCAATCACAAGTAGCATTAGAAAGTGTATGATCATGATTCCAGACTACTCGACTATTCTTAGCTATTTCATTTTTAAGATGATCCAGAAGTATCTGTTTACTATCCTCTGTTAGACGACCTTTAGAATTATATTTAAGATCATTTTCAAATGGTTTACCACTGACACGATAGACCATCGATAGATGTCCAATATGTAAGTCTATGTGTTTACCTGCTTTATGTGCGTCATGGTAAACTATTACTAGAGGTCTGATGATACGATTATTAATCAGGCTTTTATTTGTTGAAGTTATCCAGCTTCTTCTAGATGCTCCAAGACCATTTAAAAGCCAATCTTTTGGATATTGTTTTGCTATTGAATGACCTTTATTGACATAACTTGAGGCTTTATTTATAAACATAAAATTACATATTTTAGAAGATATTGTATCTGAAAGTATATTTTCTATACTTTTATGTTTAATAAGATCTCGTGTTATGTTAATTATTTGAGGAATGTATCTAGAATACTTAAATTTACTGAGGCTCCATAAAGATGGATTTACTGTTAAAAAGCCTTGTCTGCCTTTTATTAAGTTCTGTGTTATTTGCTGTAACATAATCATCCAATCGTTTATGACATATTGAACAATATTTAACGTTTTTTATTATATTTGGATCTGCATTATGATTACATTTTTCTTGTCGTTCAATTATATCTATAAGATCCATGCGTTCTCCATTGCATAATTGTTACAAGAAATGTTATAATTAGAACTGCTATTACTGGAATAACCATTGATGCTTCTATCCATAATGGAAGAGTTATCATAAATGGTACTTGTACAAGAAGTGTCGTAAGACCAATTCCAGAAAGTGTTAAGATGATTACACTTTCAAAATTATTAAATAAATCTTTAAAAATATCAACTATTTTGGATATAACTTGTTTAAATAATCTTTTAATAAAGTTCATGATATAATAATCCTATTATTAGATGGAACACTTTCAAATGGAAGTGATGGCTCATCAAAACGTTTGTTTTTACGTCTATATTCTCGATCTTTTTTGATTTTATCTTTAAGATTAAAATCTGAATATTTATCCATTTCATTAAGATGATATGAAATTATTTTATTGATATTACTTTGAGTAGATGGAGAAATCATTCTTGATGTCCTTTAGTTAAAGATTTTGCAACTTTACGTGATTGATCTTCGGAATAAGCTTCTAGAATTTCTTGTTCTTTTTGATCATGAGCTTGTTTAATTCTTAAAGGTGCTGATGCTAAAATAGCAATAACTTGTTTAATTTCAGTAATATGATTATCAATTTCATTCTTAAGTTTAGGTTTGACTACTTTTTTCATATCTTTAAGAGCTGACCAAAGACCTTTAAGTTCACTAATTGTATATTCAAACATTTAAAATCCTTTAATAGATGGAGTATTAAGTATGAAAAAGATAAGATTTATTGCTGCTAAGATATATAAGTATTTCATAGTTATATTTCTATAAAATCATTAGGAAGGTTTAGTTTAAAATAATCATTATAACCTTTAATATATCCATCCATATATGCATTTTGATTTTCTTCACATACTAACCCTAATATACTAAAAGCTTGATCGTGTGTTAATCCTGTAGATATAAGATTTTGTACAAGTTTTTTCTGATCCATATTATTTCTTTCTGTTAATTTTACGACTTTGTTTTTGTTGTTTAACTTTATCTTTTTTAATTTTATAAGGTTTCTTTCTATTTGTATTTTGATGTAAATGTGGAAATGCTTTTGTTTGATATTCAGATCTTGGATGTTTAATTGGATCAGTCCATCCTCCAGATATGTAATCAAATGGTGTATAAATCATATAATCCTTTCAGTATTCATTTAACATAAGTTCAATAGCTTTATGATCATAATCTTTTGGTTTAAGATTTAATGATATACTTTCTCCATAACAAGATACTTCATATTGTGAATTAGTATATCTAATTGCACAAAAACCTGCTGAAGTGATATTAAAATGTTTAAATTCAGAATGTTTTTGACTTGTTGAAAATAAGATTGGTTGAGTATCATTAACTACTACATATTTCATTTCTTTAGTAATATATTCTCCTTTTCTTTGCAAACTTTCTTTTTTAAAAGAAAAGTTTCTTATGATTAGAACGTTTAAAATAAAGATAAATAACAAGTACCATAAACTACTTCATTTGTTTCTATTTCAATTTCAGTTATACAAACCATTAATAAAGGAATCTGTCCATATGTATGATGTAATGTATTACGAAAAGATATATCAAGTTTATATTTAATAAAATTATTATTAAATATTATTCTTCTAATATCTTTTGGACGTTTAAATCGAGTTACACAATCCCATACAAAATATACTATATGTTTATATGTGTGACATATTAAAATAAGTATATTAAGTATTAATCCAATTAATACCAATGATAGTTATATTTTCTTAATCTTGTAGTAATACATTCATATAATGAAAGCATACTTTTATTTATAGACATATATCCTCCTGTTAGTTAAATATCATTGATTAGTATTAATTATACTATATATTGTATTATATTACTATTATATACTACACATAGTATTTAATACCATTAATTTGTACCTGGCAAATCTAAAAATTTCATATTTTCATTGATTTCTCCCGCAATGGTAAAATTGTATAATTACTTATCTGACTTAGGGATAGTAATAGTCATAGACGTATGGTCTTTGAATATGATGCTATTTTCTATTGTTACAAGTCTACGTATAGGTAGATCTGTGTTATTTACACGAAATCCTATGATACTATTGCCAAATTGTATCCATTCATTGGTAAGAGGTCTATAGAATTCATCAGTTGGTAGTAGTGGAGTGTTGATATCTAGAAGGATATGCATGATATAGCTCCTTTATAGGTGAATTATATGTGTATAAATACCTTGAAATAATTAAATAATTCATGTATAAACAGTTAATATATACATAAATTCTTTACAAAACACATATATATTTATGGTGTATACCACAATATATAGTAATTTACAGATAATAAGTGATTTGAGCAAAATCAATGACTTACAGAAATAACCTCCATGTTATTAGAGTTTTTAATAAATCTGAAATTATCAATTTTATACCATAGGTTGTGGTTAATAAAATCTATTATCATAATCATATTCATCATCTATATCTGGATAAGCTGCATATTTTTCAGTTACTACTGGTTCAATACCTGCATTACTTAAAGCTATTTGATTTTCAATTTCAACCATAAGATCAAAATTTAGATCTTTATGTATTGATGCTCCAAGTATGTTAATACCGATAATAGCTAGAAGTGTAGCTCCTTTTTCATGAATGCAATCTTTGCAGTTAGTATCTGGATTTGATAATGGACATGGTATATTTTGTTCTGCTATACATGAATATAATCCTCTAGAGATAAGTTCTTCTTTTACTGCATTGAGAATAGACATAGATACTCCTTTGATAAATGTTTAATATGTTATATTAACCCCTCGTTACACTCGGGGGAGTTTATAGTTGAATTGATATTGACATAGTTATTTTATTTTTTTCTTGATAAAATCCTTTGTTAGTATTAATAGTTATTTTTCTACGTATATTACCAAATACATTATGATAATATGTAGTATTTGACCATTCTTTTGGTATTTGCTCCCATGAGTTATTTATATATCTTTCATCAGTTGATATTAGTCTCATGGTGTTAGTTAGTAGTATGTATATATCGTTATCGTAAGAAACTGGATTCCAATTCATAACATTCTCCTTTATGCTAATTTCCAACTATCTTTATTTGTTTTAATTCTTGGAGATATAAAATGTCTATGTATCTTTAATAACAATGATGCAGTGAATCCTATAGATAGACCTATTAAAGCTCCATATACACCTCCAGACATGCCAATACTTCCCATTGCTAATGCTACACCTACGTCTAGAACAATTGGTGCGCCTTTGGGTAATATACTTATAAATCTGAATGGATAAGCCATTCTATTCTTGATATTACTATGTTTATCTGTATATACATTAAGAGACTTTAATGCTTTAAAGAATGGTAACATTTCGTTATAAGTTAATATAACGTTTATGATAGCTATCAATGTACCGATACATAGAATGATTAACATAAGTCCTCCTTGGTAGATATTAAACATCAGACATAAACAAAGAATTAAAAATAAAAAAGGTAAGTTACTCTATCTATTTCTAGATATTTCACTTACCTCTTTTTGATCAGTGAGGAGATTTAAACTATAGACAATTAGCTAACCGACTCAAATGCCTTTGAGAATGAATTATCTATTACTCCTACTACATGTAGCAACGCTTGTAGACTATCTCTGGCTTCTAGATTGAAGCAATACGCAGTAACAGAGATATACCTTTGCTGGTGTTGCTAAATTCCAGTTCAGTCACACTGATCTCTTTTTATATAATGGATTTTCGATAGTTAAAAATGATAGTCTAACTGTGTACTATCTGGGATTGTTTGACGGTAATCCTACTTTTTAGTGGTCTACACATATTGACTTTTTGACTGGAACCATATTCAATATGTAGATATACTCCACTCAGTAACCATAACCAGTTGAGGTGTTAAATGGGCTGCTTGCACCCTGTGTGTTTCTATTCTACATTACATAGAGTAGTCATTCCAGACGCGTGGTAAGCAGCCATTAATCAGACATAAATTTAACGGGAATTCATATAAACTCCTATAGATGTTAGAAGTTGAACGTTGATAAACATACTAACACGTAAACTAATCAATAATCAGACATAAACTTATTTGTGTATTACCTTACACTTGATCTCACGATTGTTGAGCAATCTGGCTGCATGTGCTGACATCTTTGTGATGGTGATCTTGGAGATGTTGTGAGCCATCGGTGACTCACTGAACTGACGAAATGAACCTTTAACTCTGATAAGCATACTGAACTCCTTTGATAATAAGTTGTATGTAATGATAGATATAACTTACTTAGATGTTACCGTTTACCGTTCTGATGACGGACTGATTCTCCTCGATTTTCAGTTATATCTATCTATAATATTCAGACATAAATTTCTTTATGTTTTTGAAAATAAAATGAACTTTATGCTTGTAGAAAACAACCTATTAATGTATTTAATAGATACGTTAATAAGATGTTTTTGCTTACTTTTTATAAAAAAGTAACAACATGGCAGTATCCTTGTAAAATAAAAAGCCATATCCAGATACAATACAGATCTCTGGATACAGCTTTAACCAAAGGAGTTACTTGTTAAACTCTGAATTAAACCCTTCCTGAGCTTTCTTCAAAGTGTTATTGGCAATCTTACCCACGAACATACCCGATACTTTGAACACATTACTTACTGCTGATGTAGCATCCTTTGCTACTTTCTGACGATTCTCTTCCTTGAGGGAGTTATTGATAAGCTGAGTAGCATTATCAATAGTACTATCAACCTGTGCTCTGATAACTTTGACAATGTCTTTCTTGTCCTTGTTAGCCAGAGTATCGATCCCATCGGCAGTAGTCTGGAGTGAAGTAGCCAAACTGGTAAACAAACCTTTTAACATAACAAACTCCTTTATAAAATGCATGGCACTTAATTGGCTCGTATTTCTGTTCATAATGACTTTGAAATTTCATAAGGATTAACCATGTGTCTTTCCTATATGAAACTCTGAAATATTCCAAATTTACTGTCCATGCACAATAATCAGACATAAATTTGCCTGTTATATTTCATCCATTCATACAGGCTTTTGAATAGACAATCAATGTCATTTCATCTACACACTACTTAACCATCATTAAGTATTATTGAATCATGTAGATATAGATGCGATTAAGTACGCAACTAACTATTCAATAATCAGACATAAATATTCTTATTGTTGTGAACCTCGACAATAAGCAGATATCTCTGAGGGAGACAATCTCGATAATCCAGCAGTCTGGATAAACGAAAGATCCTCTTGAATAGCTTCATTAAGATCTTTAATAGTATCAAGATTTAATATACCTTTATGTGAGTTATATATGAAACTTCCATCCTGTCTGGAATCAATGATGGTCATAATGTTAGGCATAACTAACTCCTTTGGTTAGAATAGTTTTGCTTACTTTTTCAAAAGTAACTAATAGTTAATACATCTGACATAAATTTGTATTTATGTTTTTCTTGGTAAGAACAATAATATATGATGCTTGAATATACTCTCTCTTAGAACTGAGGGAGAAGTAGATAGTTTTTGACTAGAACTATCTTAAACTAGATATCTAGATATTACTTAAGCATTGCTTTCACTTGATTGCAATACTCATTAACATTACTTATCCATAAGTTCCACATCTGAAAGTATACAATTCCTCCTCTAAGTTTAGTTATATTACGGTTATGCACCATAAAGCCTTCATCATAAGCCAACTGTACTTGATCAGCATAGAACTTCAAACATTTATCCTTTCCAATTATACGATGTTGATGAGAGTTACAGAACTTACCTCTTATGTAATCAGTAACCAATACAAAACCTTCTTTCATTGTTGGTGTGGGTTCGTATACGTCGATTATACGATGTTTACGTAATGCAGGATTAACTGGTTGAGGTTTATACTTACTGTTCTCTATGTACTCTAGAGTGTGTTTAGGATGATAATCTATTACATCGTGATTCTTTCTAAATGTTGCATGAGACATCATAATACTTTGAGCATATCTCATCTTACCAGAGTTCTTAACACCTCCAGTAAGTTCACAGATATAATCACATTCGTCTTCAGTAATAAATCCTTCATGAAGCTTTTCAATAGCAATATCATAAGCTTTAGTAGGATCTTTACCAATATAGAATATCATACTCTTCCAGAACTTAAGATGAGCTTTATCCTGATGAGTACCAGACTCATTAGCTACAAGATCATAATCAGATTCAGTTAATTGTCTAGCATCATCATTATAGTTATTACAAACATTCTCATCATACTCATCATCAGTATCTTTGTATAACTCTCTGATAGTATCTTTGTTACTCCATATCCATTTAGCCAGAGATCTATCAAGTTTAAGTTTCTTAAGAGCTTTGATATCAAGCATACCTTTATGATCAGTATACCATTCAAGATTGAATCTTGTAACAGTATCCTTTTCATATTTATCATTAGAACATACAACTTCTTCGAATATATCCCATTGTTTAGGATGATAGTCTTTATTACCATAAATATTATCACCAGGACCATCTACAGCAAAGTCATCACGTATATCAGGAGCGGTGCTATCTGCTAAGATACCAGTAGGACTTATCCATAATCCATCCTCACAGATATCTAGACTATTTCCTTCTTTATCAAACCTTTGAGGACCATACTCATCAGAGTTACTGTGATACATAACGTTCTCCTTTGATTTATGTGTATCAGTAAAAGTTACTTCATGATTTGAAAGATCATACTCAGATAACTTACCATTAGCTTTAGCAATAAGACGATTAATGATCATCTGATTAGAAATAGTACGATTCATGATAAACTCCTTTGGTAAAAGTTTAGTTAATTGATACTTCAATTACTTCTTCATCATTAATAACATCAAAGACACGTTCAAACTCAGATACATCTAGAAACTGATCATCATAATCTTGAATAGACATGATATTACTCCTTTGATTAAGTTAATTAAAATTCAAATTTACCAGACATTATTTCTTCAAGTAGATCAGCACATTCTTTACCAATAACTGGTTCTTTAGGATCTTTATGTACAGGACTTTCTTGTACTGTGCATAGATCATAGTTACAGTTCTTACAGATAAAAGACTGTGGGTTATCTACTGTAGCAGGCATACCACAACCATCACATACAACTAGATACTTTGACTTAGACATGACATACTCCTTTGTTTATGGTTATTAATCAATGAAACTTAAATTAGCGATTACTACTATAGCTATACATACTACAGCTATTACTAACCTCAATGTACCAGCATGTACACTAAGCTTACTACATCTAGATACAAGATTAGATTGTATATACATATCTAATCCTTTCTATTGTTGATTGTTATTAATAAGTACTAGTTAACAATACCACTATCACTAGCAAGCGTGCCTTGTACATCAAAGTATGATGCAATAAGCATATACGTTGCTACTGCTTTACTACGATTAAGACAACTAATACGATCACTAAGCTTATGATCTTTTTCAACAAAGACCATACTATCAATTAATGTAACAGTAAACATAAAACCTCCTAGAAAAGTGTGTAAGTTATTGTTTTGTATAAAGTTACCCAGTGAGCTCTTATCTTCTGTAAAGTAATAATATAATACTAATAACACTCTAGGTACTATCGAAAAACATCCCTAATATCATAATCTCAATTCTCAAATAATTTTTTACACTAAACTGTATATTAAGCATTAACTATAATATTTAAATCCTAAAATAATTTTTCATCTATTTAAGCAATATCTAAATCCTCCAAAAAATTTTATCTGAAACCTCTTGATAGAAATTATACCTGATCTGATATAATCTTAGCTTTAAACAGTACTTTTATACCCTTTCTGGTATAAAAACGTAAAATCGAATTTTCAAAAAAAATATATCTGAATCGACCTCGCAATGGTCCTTTTCTATAACCCTAAACATATCAATAAGTTATAAGATATCTTTGTCTGAAAAGTATATATTATTTCAGACAAGAAGTGCATAGTATTGCCTATTTATATGTATTTTGTGTTAAAACTGTTATAAAGCTACTAAAAGTGTTATATACTGCACCTTATGTGTTAAAACAATTTGACATCCTAGATGTAAAGAAGTATATTACTAATAGGAGGTAAGTATGAAATATTGTAGTAATTGTAAGTATCTTTCTAAGTATATTCGTGATGAAATTATTGATTATAGATATATAGATGGAAGTATAGTAGAGTCTGGAAATAAAGTATGTCTATGTGATCCTAAAAGAGAAGATTATAATAATTGGGAATATGAGTGTGTAACTAAGGTTTTAACTGTTTATGATCCTAGAAAGCTTAATGTTAAGAATGATTGCCAGTGTTATCGAGAGAGATGGATATATAGAATTATAGCGTTTCTTAGAGGATGTAAGTATTATCATGTTAATGGTGGATTAAAACATGAACGAGTTAAATAAGTTAGTTATACTTATATTTGCTTTGTATGTGATTGGTGATACTATCAGGATAATTGATCATAAGGATCGCTTTGTAATATTAAATGTGTTTAATACAGATACTGATAGTTGTTATGTTATGCTTGGTAATCTAGAGCATAAGTTAATAAGATATGAGCGTTGTTATAAACTTAGAAAGACTTTAGATAAGTATTGACTTTAACTTTGAAATATTGTATATTACTTATGTTACTGATCGAATGACAGTAACTTTTTTAATCTATCTAAGGAGGATTTATGGACACACAACTATGGGACATCTTCGATGTCTTCTTCAAAGATGCACTGGACACTTCCAGTACCTACACAACTCTTACGAACAGCAAACTACATTATCCAATTGATGTTAAGGAGACAACCTCTGGAATTCAATTTGATGTAGCTATTGTTGGGGCTGAGAAAAAAGATGTAATTATCGAAACCGAAAACGATATATTACGAATAATTTATCCTAATAATGAAAATAAAGACAGCACTGAAAAGTATCTTTATAAGGGGATTACACGTAAGTCTTTCAATTTTAATTGGAAGCTTGGTGGCAAGTTTGACGTCGCTCAGACAGTGGCAGCTATGGATAAGGGATTACTTACGATTAAGATTCCTTACACTAAGAACGCTACTAAGAAACGTGTTGAAATAGTTTAAACATTTGGGGAGATATTCTCCCCAATTATATTTATATGGGTAAAATTAAAAAAATAATGTCTGAAGAATTTAAGAGACGTAATTTTCCAGATAGTATTAATAATTATTTTATAGCAAATTGTCCATATAGTGATCGAGATTGTGATGTATTTTGTAATGAAGATGAATGTGAAGATTGTTTTCATGAATTTGTAACATTTGATCAACTTCATGTAAGTCTAGGAATTAAATCTTGATACATCTAAGAGATCCATATATAGAGAGTATTGTAGAACTTAATTCATTTAAATTATTTTATGAAAGTAATTTTATATGTGACTGTAATGCAATTGAAATAACATCAAATACATTAAAAGGATTTTTTACTACTAATTTTAATCTTGATATTTATCAAGATAAAACATATACGATTCTTATAAATTATAATAATACAATATATAATTTAAACTATGTTAAACTAACATCCAGACATCGTTATGTTGATAATTTTAATATACCAATTAGTCTAGATACTAAATACGAGTTTAAGTATGAACATATCTCTTAGAGATCGAGCAGATCCAATATATCCAGAAAATAGTTTTAATAGTATCTGGTATGCAACAAGAATGCTTATAACTAGTGGATCTATGTTTAAGTTAGAATATAATCTTCCTAGACGTTGGGGTAAGACTCATCTATGTGGAAAACTCATGGAAGAATTTGAAAATGTAATATATATTGCTAGTAATGATAATATGTGTAAATATTTCTGTTCTACATATGGATATATAACTAGAACTTTTAGTGCTAATTATATACTTGATTGTTTAAGAGGTCGAATAATAAATTATATTTTATTTGATGAAGTATCTTCTGTTCAAGTAAATAACGTATTATCTTATGTACATCCTAAAGGTTATCTTGCAGTGAGATCATTATGATTCACTTAAGAGATCCATACATAAATGATTTTCCTACTCAAAGTCCGTCTAGTTCAGATTCAAGTAGTTCAAGTAGTTCAGAAAGTTTTAGTATTAGTGATAGTGCAAGTATTTCAATGAGTGCTAGTCCAAGTATAAGTAATGAAAGAAATTATGAACATACACCTAAGAGATCGATACTTTCAAGAATATCCAAAAGATTGGTATCGATTATATCTTTTACTAAGTAAAAATATAAATGAAGATAGATTTTTTACCATAAATTTATCTAGACATAAACATTTTGAAACCGTTACTTTAGGTTTAAATTTATTAAATGATTTTGAACATCTTTTAATGATTGTTAAAAACGCTGGTACTGAAATAATGCTTAGAAAAAATAGTAATTTAAATAATATAAATCAATATAATTTATATTCTGGAGTAGAACTTAAAAATTGTGGATGTGATGTACATCTAAAATTAAAATATAAATATATATTTATGGATAACTTAGATGATGAACTTATAAAATACTATTCTAATCTTGGACTTAGTTATATTAGTATAAAGAACAACTTATGAACATAAATTTAAGAGATCGATACATTGCTGAGACACTTACAATCAAAGATATTTCTAATATGGTTGAGTGGTTGATGAAACAACCATCACAAGAATATATAATTCCAGTAGATAGTTATTATGATAAATTAATAGATGATTATTTTAATGAGCGAATTAAAAAATTAAAAACTAGGAAACTATATGACAATAAATCTAAGAGATAGATACGTAGAAGAACCAAAAGTATGGCCAGGTAAATTTGAATATACTGATACATTAGACTTTGATAATCACATCATTCAACAATGGGTGCAAAATGCTAGAAGAGCACTATCTGCTGAAGTTAGACGAACTGTATTAGAACAAATACCGCGTTATAATCAAGGTGGAATAATTGAACCTAAATCTTAAAAATAAATATCCAGATATCTTTAATGCTGTCTATGATAGTGTTACTGATTTTACAGACTTACCTGATGAAGTTATCTCTAAGATAGCTTATCGAGCAGGTACTGTAGCTTGTGAAGCTCACGAGCGAGAACTAACCAAGGAGAAATCAATGTCAGATGATCTTAAAGATCTTGTAACGTCTACAGATGTTCCAAGTATTTCAAAACAAGAGATGCGAAAGACTCACGCTAATCAACATCAGCAAGCAAAGAAAATAACAGGAAAAGCTAAGAAAACAAAGAAATAACTTGATATCTTACTACGGTTGTAGTATATTATAGACATCACAATTGATGTCTATTTTTGTCTTTGAGGGAAAACAAAATGAGTGTTACTTATCCAAATATTGCTAGTGAATTTGTTGCTTTACGATCTTATTGTAGATGGTTACCAGATCAAGAAAGAAGAGAAACTTGGGAAGAAGTTGTAAATCGAGTTGTTAATTTTTTAAAAACAGAAACTCGTCATGCTGATAGAATTCCTAATAAAGTATGGACTTCTATTGAAGAAGGAATGTTAACTTTTAATGTAATGCCAAGTATGAGACTTGCAGCTACTGCTGGGCCTGCTGCAAAAAAAGATAATATTTGTCTTTTTAATTGTTCATATTTACCAATTGATAGTATTAAATCATTTAGTGAATTATTATATATATTAATGTGTGGTACAGGAGCAGGATTTAGTGTAGAAAAAGAAAACATTGATAAACTTTCTATTATTAAACATCCAAATTCTCAAAGAAGAGATGATTATATAATTGAAGATTCTCGTGAAGGTTGGGCTAAAGCTTTTCAGTTTGGTCTTGAAACATGGTTTAATGGAGAAGATGTTCATTTTGATTTTTCAAAACTCAGACCATATGGTGCTTCATTAAAAACAATGGGTGGAAGATCTAGTGGTCCTGATCCATTAAAAGAACTTCTTGAATTTACAAAAGATATTATTTTTAACGCAAAAGGAAGAAAGTTAACTTCTTTAGAATGTCATGATATTTGTTGTAAAGTTGCAGAAGTTGTAGTTGTTGGTGGTACACGAAGATCAGCAATGATTTCATTCAGTGATCTCGATGATCAATTAATGTGTCATGCAAAAGAATTTCCAATTCCACCACATCGATTTATGGCAAATAATTCTGCTGTATATAAAGAAAAACCTGATACTATTACTTTTCTTAAAGAATGGAGTTCATTAGCTGAATCTGGAAGTGGAGAAAGAGGAATTATAAATGTTAGTAATCTTGATGCTATATGTAAAGATAGAAAATTTACAAAAGATATAAGATTCAATCCTTGCTCAGAGATTCTTCTTAGACCATACGAATGTTGTAACTTATCAGAAGCAGTTATTAGAAGTGATGATGATATTGGAGATCTTGTTGAAAAAGTAACTACTGCTACATGGTTAGGTGTTATTCAAGGAACATTTACACATTTTCCTTTTTTAAGACCTGAATGGAAAAAGAATTGTGAAGAAGAAAGATTAATTGGTGTAAGTCTTACTGGTCAAATGGATAATCCAGAAATTCTTTCAGAACAAGTGCTTAAACAATTAAAAAAAGTAGTAATAAAAGTTGCAAAACATGCTTCTTCTATTCTAGAAGTGAATACACCAAAAGCATATACTTGTGTTAAACCATCTGGAACTGTTTCACAAGTTGTAGATAGTGCTTCTGGTTGTCATCCTAGATACAGTAAATTTTATATAAGAAGATATAGGATTTCTAGTTCTGATCCATTATTTCATCTTATGAGAGATCAAGGAATTTCATATAAACCTGAAGTTGGTCAAACAGAAGATAATGCTACAACAATGGTTGTTGAATTTCCAATTAAAGCACCAGATAAAGCTATTACAATTAAAGATTGGTCATCATCAGATCAACTTAATTGGTATCTTAAAGTTCAAAAAAATTGGAGTACTCATAATGTTAGCAATACAGTTTACGTAAAAAAAGATGAATGGTTAAAAATTGGATCTTGGGTTTATGATCATTTTGCTGAAATAGTTGGTGTAAGTTTTCTTCCAATTGAAGATCATAAATATGAATTAGCACCATATGAAGAAATTACTGAAGATAAATACAATGAATTATTAAAATCTTTTCCTAAATTAGATTTTTCAGTATTAGGAGAATATGAAAAACTCGTTGGTGATAAAACTGAAGCAGCTAAACAAATGGCTTGTTCTTCAGGATCTTGCGAAATAACATAAATGAAGCAAATAAAAACATATCTAGAATATAACTTAGATAGTAAAAACATAATTATAATAAGTAATACTTATAAAGGAAGTCCTAAGATGTATTATAAATATGATATCTTGATAGGATCTAAAGAAATTATAACTAAATATAAAAGTGATCTTGTTCCAGAACATCTGCTTAAAACTGGATGGAAACCGAAGGTGGTTTATTTATGAAAGCAAAATTAATTATTTTAAAACACGAACTAAATAATTGGTCAGAAAGATATAAAAAAGAAGCTGAAAGATGTCTTAATAATTGTAGTTTAGAATGTGTTGGATATAAAATAAGACAAGAAACTGTTGATGTAATTGTTGAAATGTTAAACAAAATATTAAATGAAGAGGAAAATAATGAGTAAAGAAGATAAATTAATAGAAGTGTTAAATAATATGATTAAATTAGTAGAACCAATTTATTACAAAGATTTTAATAAGAAAATAAAAGCAATTAATAATGAAGATCTTATCAAATATGAAGAAAAAGAATCTGTTGTTGGAGTTACAAATATAAACAATAATGATTATGCAATTTCAACTTTAAGTATAATTGCTACAATAACTGATATTTTAATTGATAAACGTTTAGCATTTAATGTTGAAGATACTGGAGTTATAAGTGGAGTTAAATTTTATGAACCTTTGGTGTAAATTAGGATTTCATGATTATGAAACTATAAAATCTTTATCAATAAGAGATATAGAAAACGATATAGCTATTAAAAGAGGAATTACTCCAATTCTTGACTATTATACAACTGGAATAACTTCTTATTTTAGTCAAAAAATATGTTTAAATTGTTGTAAGTATATTGATGAAATTACACCAGAAATTAAAAGACAAGAAAAAGTAGTAGATAAATCAAATATTCGAGAAAACAAATTAAAAGAAATACTTTCTAAAAAAGGAATTAATAATGAGTGAAATTAAGTTACAAATAGTTAAAATGTTTGATGATGTTAAGTTACCTAGTAAGCAGAATCCTACTGATAGTGGATTTGATCTTTACGCTTATAGTTTTAAAAAGTACTATCAGAATCATGGTAGTAACTATGAACGACTTTTTGAAGATGATAAAGTAACTCCTTTTATACGTGATGGGGAACTTGAACTGGCTAGTCTTGATAGAGTTCTTATAGGTACTGGTCTTAAGATGACAGTTGGACCTGGATATGAACTTCAAGTACGTGCTAGAAGTGGACTTGCTCTTAAACAAGGATTATCATTAGTAAACGGAATTGGCACAATTGACTATTCTTATCGTGACGAATGTTGTGTTATACTTATTAATCTTTCTAGAAAGAATCAAGTGATTAAACTAGGAGATAGAATAGCACAAATTGTTCCTATGGCGGTTGCTTTGCCTGAAATACAGGTTGTTCAAACTTTAGATGGTGTTGATCGTGGTGGTGGTTTTGGGCATACGAATAACAATTAGTCTATACTATAGGAGATAAATTATGTTTAATATGTTCATACGAACACTTATTAGGGCGATAACTTATAATATAGTTAATGTTCTATTTAGAAAATTAATAAGATTAAAGAGGTTAAAATGAATGTTGAAATAACTACAGATGGAACTCTGCAAAACACAATACTTAAAGTTGATGGTAAGGATATTACCAAAAATAACAAAGTAGTAAGTATAAGTGCTTATGCTTCTGCTCCTTTTAAAGGACAGGTAAGTGGTGACATTTATAAAGGTCACGTTGGTGTAAGTTATGAAATAATGGATGATAAAGGCACAATTGAACGACTTTCTATAGGAAGTTCTGAAACAGACTACGTAAAAGGCATCGGTCAGAAGATTAAACAGAATGATCAGGTATTGCAGTATCTAGGTCAGAATATTCCTGCAGAGCTAGACGTTATTGTAGATAAAATTGTAAAACATTGTGAAGATAATAAGATAGCATGTCCCGCTAAAGATGTTCTTGTTACGAGAACAAAAGAATCATTGATGGATAAAGTCATTGATCTTGGAATTAAATTGGAGAATTAAAATGTATAGTAAATGTAAAAAAGGCAAAGGTTCTAAAGGAAAATGAGTAAAACTAAACCAATTGTTATAAAGACTGGTAATACTTTTAAGGGACCAGGCTGGAATGGCCAAAAAGTTCAACCTGTGGTACAACCCAAACCACAAAAGACTTATGATCCTAAAAAAGGAAATACTGGAATTGCAGGATAGTTGCATATAAAAATATTAGAAGGGCTATTCTATATATGAGGTCCATCTTACGATGGAATAAGTTATAAAATCTCCCTTTCTACTGGATGTCCCTCAACATCCTTTCCTCAAGCGGCTAACGTTCTGTTAGCCGTATTTATTTTATACCTATACTAATTTTATGACGCAATGTATATTATGTAACTTTAAATGTGAAGAAGACTTATGTAAAAGACATAAGAAGTTATATGTATTTGATGCATGTCTTAATGGATACCGATTAAAGAAACGCACATCTGGAAGCCGATATACACAAGCTAAATTTCATAAAACAGAGATTACTCTTACAAAAATACTTGAAAAACGTTATGGAAAGAAAAATGTTATAACATCTTTTCATCCATTATGGGCAGTAAGTACAAAAGGAGTTTTACTCGAATATGATATTTATATAAAATCAAAAGATATTCTTGTGGAATATAATAGTATCATTCATTATGAATGGACTAAGTTCTTCCACAAGACAAAACTAGAGTTCTTACAACAGCAAAGGCGCGATAAAAGCAAAGCGCGTCTAGCTAAGAAAAATGGTAAAAAATTAATAATTTTTAAATATGATGAACCGTTGTTTAAAGATTATATTATAAATAAAATTGAAGGAGATAAATAAATGGAATCGATGATTATTAGAGGAAGTGATGCAAGTGGAATGTATATTGCAGGACCTCAAAGATATTTTAATGTTGAAAGTGTAATGTTTGATGTTCCAATAAGTGCTACTAATGATGCTACTGTAACATTAAGTGGTGCTCAAACTGGAGAAAAAACTTTTAATAGTACAACGATTGTTAATGTTCCTTTTAAAGCAAATGAAGATGTATATATTACCACGTCTGGTTTTCTATCAACATATCAAGTTGTTATAAACTATACTCAAGTAGGAGACGCATCATCTTATGTACAGTCAGATATTTCTAGAGTTTCAGGTGGTGGATACTCAGTACCTTGGAGATTCCAGTAAACTATCATATAATTTAACAACTTGGAGGAAGCAGCATGTCAGAAGTAATAAGTTTGATAGAAAAAATTACTGGATTTATAAATCCTCAAACATCATTAGTAATAATAGTTTTTTTAGCAGTACTTGTAATAATATCAGTAGCGGGAAATGTTGGGATTGACTGGAATAATAAAAAGATAACATTTGGTAGTGGTAAAAATAAAAGATCATGCGCAGATTGTGTTAATTATCTTTTAACTAAAAGAACAACATTTGAAACTTTATATTATAATAAACAAAATAGTATTCTTAGACAACAGATGATTTTTGCAGAACATAAACTTCTAGAAATGGAACTTTTTGTAGGATATGAATTTAAATGTAATATAAAAGACGAATTACGTCGCTCTTTCAAAAACAATGGTTTTGCTGAAAGAACACCAGTAGAATATGAAAAATATATTCAAGAACGTATTGGTTCTTTAACAACAATGATAGCAGTTACACATCCATCCTTTCCAGCAATAATAAGAGAAATATATGATCATGCTAAAGACACCACCTTAAGAGTTGAATCAGAACTTAAAAAACTCGAAAAAGATTTTATAAAAGATGTAGATAAATTTATAGGAGTATAAAATGCCAACCTTTTCTAAAAGTTCATTAGATAAATTAATTACTTGTGATCCTAAACTTCAGAAACTTTTTAATGAAGTTATTAAATATTTTGATTGTGTGGTTGTTTTTGGTCATCGAGGTAAAGAAGATCAAGATAAAGCTTTTGCTGAAGGTAATTCTAAAGTACAATGGCCTAATGGTAAACATAATACAGTTCCTTCAAAAGCAATAGATGTTGCTCCTTTTATTAATGGTAAAATTTCTTGGGATAGTAAACAGTGTTTATATTTTGGTGGAATTGTAAAAGGTATTGCTACAATGCTTGGTATAGATATAAGATATGGCGGCGATTGGGACAGTGATAATGATGTAACTGATAATAAATTCAATGACTTAGTCCACGTAGAATTAAAGGAATAAGATGTCAGAAATTAATTTAAGAAACGTTTCTAATCAAACAGAACTTGCTATTCTAGGACAAAATAATCCAGAACTTGCTAGTTTATTACAGGTATATCCTCCAGAAATGGCAACTCTTTTAATTAATAATAAAGAAAAACTTGCAAGTATATCTAAACAGATGGAAAATTTTACAACAGTTACTTGTATTAATACAATGATAATGAAGTGTTCTCAAAATTGTGTATATAATAATGTTTGTATTTTCGTTAAGAATGATATACGTCCCGATGGGTTTCCCTGCCCTATCGAGAAAAAAGTTATATTAGATATGGAATTTGACATCGTAAGAAGTCTTGAAATTGATAAAAGTGATCCTATAGAAATGGAAATGCTTTGGGATTTAATCGATGCTAAACTTCTAGATATGCGAAGTAGTGGAGCACTTAAAGATGGAAGACTTACTCAGATAGTTGAACAAAAAGTTGGTCAAGCTATAGTAAGTCGTGAAGAACTTTCTCCAAATATCGAAGCTAAGATGGAACTTAAAAGACTTAAACATAATATTATTGATAGCTTCGTAGCGACTCGTAGAGCCAAGAAAAAATATGGTATGAGTAGTGATCAGAGTACTCTTGAAAAGATGATCAGAGAGGCTGCAATGAATGTTGAAGACCAATTGGAATGACATATATGATTCAGTTAAAAAACGTGTAAATTATATATCTTCGCGTACAAGAAATGTATTAACTAAAAATCAATTATATAATGTTGGTCAAAGAGAAGTTGGAAGAATTGATCAAAAAGAACTTAGACATAATATTAAAAAAAAGTATGATAAAGCAGCGTTAAGAATAAATGAATATGTTTCTACTACTAGTAACAAAACACGTAAACTTCTAGAAGGTAATAAAGCTGGACGACTTCTTACACAGATTGCAAATAAAAAGTATGGAAAACATATTTTAATAGCAGCTGGAACGCTTTTAGCATCTAGTTTAATTGGAAAGATAACACAATATAAATCAGAACCTGTTATACCTAAAAATTATGATCGTGGATATGACATTATGAATGAGACATTAACTGATTTTTCATCTCCAGTTAACTTACTTAAAGCTACTACAAGATCAAATATTATGCCATATTATAGTAGTGTAAGAAAAGGAACAGTTACTTCAGTCAGGTCTGTTCAAGAAAGAAATTTATCTTTATTTTTAAATAAACATGCAATAGGACATACAAGGTATTAAATATGTCATCTATGTATAAACCATCATCAAAACTTGCAAGATCTTCATATATGCAAGGTTTTAAATCAAGCCCATTAAGTAGACAAACTTATAAAAAAATGAGTGCTAATATAATGCCTAAAGTCTCTAGAGGTAGTGATCCTATAATGGCTCAAAATTCTCTTGGACGAGTACGATCAGATAAAAAATTTAATATATATCGTGGTGTTAGCAAGTCACTTATAGGTAAGAGTAAGGTTATTCCATCTCCTATAAGAAAAGGTGGACTTAAAGGTGCTCTTGTTACTGGTGCTGTTTCTATGTTAAATGTTGCAATAATGAAAGGTGCTATGAATCCAGGACGCTTTGAAGTATATGGTCGTATGATGCAAAATTTAGCAGTAGGTAAAAACATGTTGAATAATACTAGACTAGGATTAGCATCTGGAACCTCTAGAATGAACGATATGGGACACACAATGGGATTATCTTTAGCTTTATCTAAATCTCGTCATGGACGTTACTAATGTATCAATATGATCCTTATACTGGTGATCAAATACAACCTCAAAGTAATCTTGTAGGTGAGATTGCTTCATATCCTATTAAACCATCTAGTTATTTTACATTAGCTACATCATATCCAGGAATGTATAGTCCAACTAATGGTGTTAAAATACCTTTCAGAAAACTTGCTAAAGATATTAAAAAAAGTATAAAAAGTCCTGCCATATATAATAGATATAATCAAAGATTTGGTAAAAATGCACTTAAAACTAAATTTGTAGGTCTAGGCTCAAGAGCAATAACTAGTCCATTTTCACTTGGAATGACCGAAAGTGAATGGGTTGGTAAAGATTGGCTTAATAAAAAATCTGTTCAAAAATATAAAAGAGTTGTAAATAAAAATGATTTTAATGTCGCGCTTGGTGAAGCTAAAAAAGATTATCTTAGACAACCAAATACAAATAAAGCATCATGGACTCTATTTAATAGAATCTCTGAAGGATCTAGAATTAAAAACGAAATAGGAACTTATGTTAAAGATGGTTTTGGATTTTCTAGAAAACAAATATTAGCAAAAGGTGCTCTTGGAGTTGCAAAAGTCGGATCTACTATTGGTCTTGGACTTCTTGCTATTGATCTAGCTTCTATGGTTGCTAAACCATTAGCTCAAGCAGCTATAGGAACATTAAACAATCTTGCTACTGAATATCAGAACCGATTTATGCCAGAAATGGGCGGACAACTTGCTTTAAGTTATCTATCTCAAGGCGCTTACACCGAGAGACAAAGAGCTATACAAAGTATATCTCGCTCTTCTTTGAATGCGAGGAGTGCGCTAGGTCAAGAAGCCAATTACATGTAAATTATGAATAATTCAAATATAATAAAAACATTTTCTGATCCACTAATATGGTGTGAGAGTTATTTAAGAGATCCTAGAGATAGGGATAAACCTCTTGTTCTTCGATCATATCAACAAAATATTCTTAAAAATACTCGTAAATATAAGAGCATGATAAGTCGATGGGGTCGTCGTTGTGTTGCTGAAGATAGTCCAGTACAATTATATAATGGAACTACAATTAAAATACAAGATATTAAAGTTGGTTATAAAGTAGCATCTTGGTCTTTTAATAAACAAAAAGCAGTTCCTGGAAATGTAAGTGAAGTATTTAATAATGGTATTCAAGATATATTTGAAGTGTTACTTGAAAATGATTTAATTATAAAATGCACATCCAATCATCCAATTTTAATTTTAAGAAATACTACATATTTATATAAACAAATAGATAGAGATTTATCTATAAATGATATGTGTGTAATTTTAAATAAAGATCACACATTTTCTACTTCTAGAATTGTAGATATAACATATATTGGTAAAAAACAAACATATGATATAACTGTTGATAATTATAGTAATTTTTCTTGTAATTTTATCATTTGTCATAATAGTGGAAAAAGCGTAACTTTCTGTGCAGATACATTATGGTGGGCGCAGGCTTATCCACTAGTACGAATGATAGAAACTAAAGCAATAAAACAGAAGTCATTTAGAGTACTTGTCTTTTGTCCTTATGAATCACAAATTAAAGAACTCTGGAATACTTATACACAATTGATTGGTGATAGTCCATTACTTATGGATCAGTTAGTTAAGATAAGAACTTCTGATATACATCTTATTGAATTTAAAGGTACTGACGATAGTACTCGTGGAAGCACAATTGAAGGATTCACGATTGGTATTAGTTCATCTAACCAAGGTACAAGTTTACGCGGATTATGTCTTGGTGAAAACACAAGAATATCTATGATAGATGGTAGTACAAAAAATATTAAAGATTTAAATATAAACGATAAAATAATATCTTATAATATTAATTCTAAATCATTTGTTGAAGATTCAATTGCTTATATTGCTGATGAAGAAGAAAAAGAATTATTTGAGATAGAATTTCAATCAGGTAGAAAAATACAATCCTCAAAAGATCATAAATTTCTTACAGATAATGGATGGAAAAAACTTGAAGATATAACATTATTTGATAAAATTAAATCATCTTTTAATTTTGTAACAAATTCAGTAACAAATCCTCAAGATGAGTATGTCAAAATATGTGCATATTTAATAGGAGATGGATGTATATCAGATAATAGAATTAAAAACAGTACCATTCCTTTTACTAATACTAATAAAAAATTAATAGATGATTATAAAAATTGTCTAAAAACTTTAGGATTTTATTTTAGTGAACAAAGAAAAAAAGAATGGGTAAATAAACAACCAATAGATATAGTTGTTACTGGTTTTAAAAGAAAACAACCAAAATTTTATCAATTTTTAAAAGATTATGAGTTATTAGGTAAAATTCATAATACTAAAAGTGTTCCAGATATAATTAAAAAATCATCTACGTTAAAAAAAGCATTATTTTTAAGACATTTATTTTCAACTGACGGCTGGTGTAGTTTATATATATCTAAACAAAATTATAATCAGTGCGAAATAGGATATTGTTCAACATCCTTCAAATTATGTCAAGATATTCATGATATATTATATCAATTTGGAATATATAGTAAAATTCAAACTAAATATTATTATGTTAATAATATCAAATTTATTAAATATGAATTAAAAATTAGAAGTAAAACTAATATTAAAACTTTTTTTCAAAAAATTGGATATATTTTTGGAAAAGAAAATAGTTGTAAAATAGTAGATAATATTGTTAGTGTTGGTGTTCATGCTGATAAAATTAATCCAGAATATGAAAAAATAATTTCTATAAAATCTATAGGTTTAAAAAAATGTTATGATATTACTACAAAAAAATACCATAACTTTATAGCAAATGGAGTTATTACTCATAATTCTGGAGATATGGTTTTTATAGATGAAATGGATTATATTCCATCTGATATTATGGAACAAGTTATATTACCTATTACTACAACACACGTTGATGTAAGACTTCGAATTTGTTCTACTCCTAGTGGTAAACGTGAGAAATTTTTCCATTTTTGCTCAGATTCAAAACAACTTGGATGGTTTCATACTCATATACAATCATGGCATCCAGATAATACTAACTGGAGAAGTATAGAACAAGCAAGAAAACTTGGAATACCAATAGAAGAAAGTACTGAATTTCAAGTAAGACATAGTACAACAACTTCTGCTTTTGAACGTGAATATGGTGCTGAGTTTGGTGAAGAATTTGGTGGAGTATATAAACATACACTTATAAATAAATCTATTACTAAATATAATCGTAATATAGATACAAGAGATCTAGATGTATTTGATCCTGGATTTGAACAAAATCCAGAACATAAATATATTGTTGGAGTTGACTGGAATAGTTACGTTAATGGTGGTCAGGTTGTAATGGTTGAATACTGTAGTACTCCAACATTGCATACTTTTTATGACGATGATAGACAAGAAGATGTTATTGTTGATTTCACTGGCAAATATAGATTATTTTATAGAAGAAGTATAAAGTCTCAAGAATCCACACAACGTATGACTCGTAATGAAGTTATAAGATTAATGACTTATTATAAAGTTGATTACGTGTATGTTGATTATGGAGCTGGTGATACTAATATCGAAGAATTATCTCTTTATGGAAGAGGTCATCCAGAATTAAAACTTTCTGAAAAATTAGTCGTCATAGATAGTGGTGCTGTTGCTGAACATTATGATCATATAATTGGAAAAAAAGTTAAAAAAAGAAATAAGACTTTAATGGTAAACTTTTCAGTAATATCTCTTGAAGAAGGAATGTTTTTACTTCCAAAAGAAGAAGATCAAGATACTAGACTTGTTGGTCAGATGAGAAGTTATGTTGTTAAAAATATAACAGCTCGTGGAGAATATTCATATGAAGGTGATGATCATATACTTGATGCTTTTAATTTAGCTATATATGGATTTCAACAAAAGTTCGGTCAATTGATGGCATCTAGAATTAAGTATGATATAAATATTACTGCTGATCCTAGAATGCAATACTTTCCTAAACGTGCTGGAAATATAACAACACCTATTCCTATTAAGATCAAAAACTCTTATAGTACACCAATAAGAGATCCTGAAAAACCATTGGCCTATCCTCATAAAAATAATCGATCAGCATTTCCATTGGTTGGTGCTGGACGATCATTACATTTTAATACAAGACGTGGATCTTTTTAATGGATAAAACATATCAAATATCAGAGTTTATAAATAAAAGTTTACCTCCAGAAGTTCTAGAGCAACTTAAAATAGTTGATAGAGTTAAACATTTTCTTAAACCAACAACTGTATCTTCAATATCACAAATAGAAGATCAACCAGAAAAACCTACAGATCAAACTCTTTCAACACAAAGAGAAGTTGAAGATGAGATTGATAAACTTATAGATGATGTAAAGGATTTTGAAGATCTTGTAGAACAACTTGAAGATCTTGCTGATGAACATCTTAAAAATATGGCAATACCTTCTGAAAATAATCTTGTATCTGATGCAGTAAATAAACTTGGTGGTAAAGATGGAGTTATAACAAAAGAAATTCTTGATAAAGCTCAAGCTATAATAGATTATGTTCCAATGATGTCTTTAGGACAAGATCCAGTATTAGCAGCTTTGCTTGGTGATGGAGTTATTGATGGACCATATGTAAGTTGTAATGAAATAACATCAAATATTGGAAGAGAATTAAAATTAAAAGTTAAAGGTATAAATTCTGCAGAAGTAGTTATAAAAGATCAAGCATCTAAAATGAATGAAACTCATGATGCAAAAATGAAAAATTTTCTTATAGAATTTATATTACAATTATGGTGGAATCAACTTTGGCCTAAATTTGTTGTTGATCTTGCTATAATAAATCCAAATAGAATTCTTGCAACTCCTCCAGATAGTGTTGTTTGTTTTTTTAAAAGTATAAAATGGAATGGACAAACATATCCTAGATTTAGAAGAAAACCAAAAGATAGTATTACTGGAACATCTAATTCTGGTTATAGTGACGCCAATGGACCAGTTAATAAATTGTTAAATAAATTAAGAATGTTATTATTATGTAAGTTACCTAAAAAGTTTTATAAAAACTATAAACCAGATGCTAAATTAAACTGTCCAGAAGATCAATTAAATGATTGCGTTGCTAAAACTGATAATCCAAAAGATATGTCTGGAAGTAAAGATTTATCTGATCTTGAAAAAATATATAATGATATAGATGAAAATTCTCCATGTTTTGATGTAAATGATTTAATTGGTAATATGTCTTCAGATCAACCACAAGGATTTGGATGTCCTCCAGAATGTATACAAGCTGCAAAAGTTATATTAGATGCAGTAATGGCTGATGCATTAACTCCATTAGAAAGTAATGTATAATGAGTTATATAAGAAAAAATGGATACGTCCAAGGAGCTTTATTATTTCTTCCTCAAATTAAAAAATTAAGAGAAACTCTTGAATTTGAAAAATTTCAATGTAGAGTTCTTAAGGATGATGAACGAACACAAGAATTTAAAAAGAAAACAGAAGAACTTAAAGATAGTATATATGCTTTTAGATATAATAATATAGAGTCTGAAAAAATGACTGAAGCAGGAAAGAAATATGAATCAAAAGGGACCTAATAGTCAAATAGATGTTGATCAATTTTCTACTGGTATTAAAAATGTATTTAATACTATAGAACATCCATCTATTACAAATATTCTTGGAACTCCTGGACAAGAATTAAGAAAACGTAGTGAATTATTATCTCAAATGGTTAATAATTTAAATAAACCAATATTAAAAGCTTTAGCTAATGATATGCTCACTACAATGGTTTCTTGGCTTGATGATCCTCAAGTGTTATGCTGTCTTATACAAGGAATATGGTCTTCTTATGTTGCTAAAAATGTTAATTTAAGTGCAAGTTCAAAAATTAAATTAGCAGATAGTGATTTTGGAAAGTTTCTAGATAATCTTATAGCATTTGTTGATTTTATAATTATTTTTATAACTCAGGATATTAGAAGATTAGTTATATTCATTCCTGATCTTATTAAAGAAATAATGAACGCAATAATGGGAATGATAATATTACTTATTCAAGAAACTGCTTTTGCTCTTAGAAATTCTGTATTATCAGTTATATTTGAATGGATGGATAAATGGGATACAGAACGTACTTGGTCAAAATGTCTTCCACTTAAACAAATGATTAATATTTTAAAAAAGTATATAAGTGATTATGGAATTTTAGCAACCATATTTGAAAAGATTAAAGGATATATATCTGGATTAAGTATTAAATCAGAAAAAATAGCGAAAGAACTTGTTCCTAATGTTAAAGATCTAGAATTTTTATATTGGTTACGTGATTTATTAATTAAACTTAAACGAGCTTCTTTAAATTTTGATTTATGTATAGACTATGATTTTTTACCAACTTCTGATACAATTAATACAAATAATGATGAAAATAATCAAAAATTTGCTAAAAAAACATACATTGATGAAATAAATGATGAAAATAAAGACTTCCAAGGTGATATTAAAAAACAACAAGGCTATACTATTGGATCAGATGGTACTATTTTTATAGATAAAGATAATACCTTGAATGATAATGGAAATTGGATACCAAGATTATCAAATAGTTTTTTAAGAGAATTTATTCATAAAGAATATAGTATTCCATATGATGTAATAGACAATACTATTACTCGTGGAACATCAAAAGATAATATTCAAGGAACTTCAATTACGTCAGATAATTTTATAATTCAAGATAGATGTGCTAATACACCAACATCTCAAGAAACAATTCAATGGATATTAAATTTGAGGAGTAGATTGAATACATGAGCTGGTTAGATATATTTAAATCAAATTCTAAACAAGAAAAAGAAATTACTACAATAGAAGTTTCTGATTCAGTTATTCTTGCAAATGGTCAAGATAAACGCGAAGTAGATGATCCAACATCTAAATTTTGTTGTCCATCTCCAGTTAAAAGGTATCAATATACAAGACGTAATGTAAGTTATAAACCATCTGAGTATGATCTAGAAATGGTCGCTAATGCAGTTAGTCTAGATGGTATTCTTCGTAGAACTGTTAATATATATGTAGAACAGATACTTAAAAATGGTTATGAAATAAATTCTGAAAACGATAAAATAAGTAAACACGTTGCAAAACGACTTAAAGAAATACAATATTTTACTGGTATTTCATTTTATGAACTTTTAAATCAAATTTCTACTCAACTTGTTACTTATGGTAACGCATACGTTATTAAAGAACGCGCCAGAGATGTAAGCAAATTTGGAAAAGGTTATAGATTATATAATCGTAGTGTTTATCCAATTGTAGGATTATTTTGTGCTGATGCTTCTACTATGGAGGTTGGTCTTAATGATGCTGGAACAGTAGTAACTTATAAACAAGAAATTCGTGGAGAAGCAAATGAATGGGATGAACGAGATGTTATTCATTTTACTTATAATAAAATACCAGGAACACTTACAGGACAAAGTCAGATACTTCCAGTTCTAGATGACGTAAGAGCACTTCGAAAACTTGAAGAAGAAATAGAAATTTTAGGATTTCAATATTCTATTCCTCTTTATCTTTATAAAGTTGGTACAAAAGAAATACCACCAGCTCCTGGAGAAGTTGAACTTGTAAGTAGTACAATAGCTAATATGCCTTCTTATGGAATGCTTGTTGTTCCTGGTCATCACGATATTACTATTCCATCTAATACAAATAGCATGGATATCATAAAATATGTTGATCATTTTAAAAGTAGAATATTTGGTGGACTTGGAGTATCTCCTGTAGCACTAGGTCAGAGTGATACTTCTAATCGTAATACTGCTCAAGTAGCAGATCTAGCAATGCAAAGTATTACTAAATCATATCAACAAATTGAAAAAAATAAAATAGAACTTGAATTATTTCGTGAACTTATGCTTGATGGTGGATTTGATAGTATTGATGATGAAGTTGAATTTAGATTTCCTGAAATTGATATTGAAACTCAAATTAAAAAAGAAACACATATTATAGCAAAATGGCAGAATAATCTTATTACAAGAACTGAAGCTCGTAATGAAATGGATTATGAAAATAAAGTAAAAGATAGTGATACATTTTTAAATACAGTTGATATTCCTAAAATTGAAGCTCAACAAAAAGGTCAAATGGAATTAGCAGAATTAAATAATGCTAATGCAGTTAAACTTGCTAAGTTAAAACCAGCACCATCTGCTGGTGGAGAAAAAACTTCTACTCCAGCATTACCTAAACCAAATTCTGGTGGAAAATCAGTTACCAAAGTTACACATACAATTACTGCTCCTAAGAATCAAAAATCTACAAGTAATAAAGTAGCTCCAGCTAATCAACATGGAAAATCTACAAGACCCAAATATGTTAAAAATTCTAGTGATAATATTTTTGATGGATTATCATTATTTAATAACGATAATTTTTCTAAAACACTATCAAAAAATATAACTGATTATTTATATGAAGAACTTGATTATACTATAAATAAGTTATGTTCTTTTTATCATAAACCAAAGTTTGAAATTAATACAGATATAACAGATAAGTATTTTTCTGGATTAGACATGATAATATCTAATAGAGTTTCAACTGCGGTTAAATTTTTAGATGAATATGATAAATTAGATTTATATAATCAGAAGACAAAAGAGTTTGTTGATGATCAAGTATCTAAAGTTCATAATTTGGCTAAAATTCTAATGTACAAAGAATTTGATATTAACACTATACTAATATCAGCGGATAACTGCGATAAACACGCAGATGTTATTATTAATCTAGATAATTTTGATTATAGTAAACTTCCACCATTTGGATATCAATGTAAGTGTGAAATAAGTGAAGAGAATTTAAATGAGTAAAATTGAATTACCAAATAGTATTGATATTAAAATAAAAGCAACACATTTTGAACCTTTTATAAATAAAAATGCTGTAAAATATACTGAAAAAGCTATTAAAGCTGGAGTTAATTCTTGGATTAAACCTTATCAGAAACCTCAACTTACAGGTCATGATAAAAATTCTTCTCCGCTTGGTAGAATAATAAATTGTGAAATAATTAAAGATAAAAAATCATCTGATGAACCTTCCAATTATATAAGACTTTATGCTAGAATAACTGACAAAGATGCTATTGAAAAGATCCTTGATGGGCGTTTTAATACTGTATCTGTTGGATCTAAATCTTCTAGAGTTCTATGTAGTGAATGTTCCCAGGTAATTACCGAAGATGGTCTTTGTGACCATAAAAAAGGTTCTTATAATGAAAAAGGAGATATGATCCATTGGGTCATTGATCAAATTGAATATACAGAAGATTCTTTTGTAAACGAACCTGCTGATGAGTATGCTGGTATTGAGGAAGTTAATTTTGGTAATGGTTGGATTGAATATCGTAACTTTCTAGATAACAGAGAAACTCATCTTAAAGAAATATCTATGGAGGATTGCATGACAGTACAAACGGATGCCAAGTTATCAACTGAGGCAAGAAATAAACTTTCCGAAAGTGTATTCTGCGGTCCTGGAAGATCTTTTCCTGCTCATGATAAAGCTCATGTACTTGCTGGTTTAAAATTAATTGGAAAATCAAAATTTTCTGATTCTACTAAATCAAAAATTAAAGCATGTCTTTATAGAAAAGGTAAAAGATATGGAGTAGTTCCTTCTGAAGATGAACTTAAAATTGATACCATTGAAAATTTATTAACATTTGGCGTCGATGATGAATGGACTACTGAACAACGGACTGAACTGGAAACTTTTTTTAAAGATAATCCAGATGCAGATCTTCCAGACGCGAATGATACTCAAACTGATAGTAATACAGTTACATCAGATGTTAAAATAGAAGATATGAAGAAGCCAGAATTAGTAATTCTAGCAAATAAACTTCAAAAAGAATTTGAAGATCTCAAGAAATCAAATCTTGATGCTTTAACTCTTCGAGATAATAAAATAACTGATCTAACAAAAAAACTTTCTGATAGTGAAACTTTAGCACTTCAAAAAGAAGATGAAATAAGCAAATATCTAGATGATCATGCTATTTTATCAAAAAAATTGAAAGATTCTTTAGTTTTTAATATTATTGATCTTAAAACGACCGATAATAATAATGAAGAGTCTAAGATTCTTATAGAGAAATATTCTAAACGATCAGTTGAAAGTTTAAATGATACTCTTAATGATCTTAGAAACTTAAAAATAGATAACAAACAAAATACTGAAGTGAAAGTTGTATTAACAACTTCTCAAGCAGATAATTCTGATAAAAATTTAAATGATCAGAAAAATGACGGAGATAAATTCAAACTCTTCGATCAAGATAGAAGGTCAACGGAGGAATAAAACATGACTATTTACAATGATCGTCTATCATTAAACCAGGGTACTATACAAAAGCAGGATCTTCGTACACGACCGTCCAAATATGCTCAGTCTAATCTTAGAAATTGGGCATTTGAACAGTCTGAAGGAGTACGTCCAGCTGAATATATGGGTGTGTATAAGTATCTCCCTGTAGAATTTCAAGATGTTAATACTGAAGATTGGGTAGTCTTACAGAAGGGCCGCATTGTTAGTGCTCTTGGTATGAATAGCACCAGTCCTAGTGGAATTCCTGCCCCTCAAGGTAGTGGATATATTCCAATTGGTATTAGCGGAGATTATATGGGAACTGGTACTGGAGCTACAATAGTTGTATCTGATGATACTTCTTTCTTTGGTTACGAAGAACACATCGTTAACCTTTTAGTTCCAGCTAATGGTGGATCAGGAACAATTACACGATATTACAGTGCGGATGACGTTACTGCAGGTACGCGAGTAGCAGGAACTTTTGCTGCTGCAACTGCTTCAGGTGCGGTTTCTTTTGCTGCTAATATTCCTATTGGTGTTGCTTTTCATGATATTTATCAAGATATACGCGGTAAATATCTTAACTATAGAATGCATCCAGATGGTCAGCATATATTAACTGACTGGTACGTCGAAGTACCTTTCGTTAATAGTGTTTCTACTGGTGATGCAGCTACTTTCTCAGGTGTTCCACTTAATGCGAGTGTAAATACTTGGGGTCGATGGCGTGAACTTAATAAACAGTTTACTTATCTTTCTTTTGATAGTTCTTCAACGAACTATAGTGTAATTCCTGGAGCACTTATTTGTCCTGATATTCAGGGTAATTATTCTCTTCAGAATAAAACAACTACCATGCTTGCTGGTGCTAATGTTGCCGTATCTGGTTTTGTTTCAACTCAGGGAATTGTCACATCACAGACAGTTGGTAAACTAATAGCATTAGATAGTCGTTTTCCAAAAGATGATCTAGAAGATGTTCTTACATATCCTCGATCTGGTATGCCTGGTAGTCAAACTGGTGGTATCATAAAGAATCTTTTTGATTTCGTATACTATTGTTTATACATTGGTAATGGAACAGCCCCAACTATTGAGGCAATATACAACGGAATTCGTTCTGGAGTATTTGGTCTGGCCCGAATCCAGCTGCATGTATCATAATTATAGGAGAAAAATATTATGCCTTTCATGACAATTAGAGATCAAGTCGCAGCTGAATTTTTCCCAAAGAAAGAAGATAGAGTTAAATATACTAATGTATATGACGCTTTTACTTCTCGCGGACGGTTAATGGATTCTGACGGCAATATTAATAAATATGAACTAAAAGATTTAGTAACAAGAGAAGATCTTATGCGGTTTATGCCTCAAACGGTAGAAACTGTTGTACGAGAAGCTATTGAACCTAATCTTTTTATAATCGATCGACTCTTTCAGAGTATTACTATCGAACAGGGTAGTCGTATACAGATTGGTGCTATTGGTGCCATGACTGCTGGACGAGTTGGACAGGCTGGAGAATATCCAGAAAAAATGTTAGACCTTGATGGTGGAGACATGATTGCTATCACTACTGATAAGTATGGTATCAAAATTTCTCTTACTGAAGAGGTTGTTTCTCAGAATCAGTTTGATGTCGTAAACGTTTGGCTTCGTGCTGCTGGTAAAGCAATGGCTCGTTGTAAAGAACGTATCGGTATGAAACTTATAAATGAGATGGGATATAAGGTATTTGATAATGCATCACCTTCTGCTTCATATTGTGGTAGTACAACTGGTCGAAATATCGCTGGCGTTACTAATGGAAGTATGACTGCTAATGATGTATTTGAAATGTATGCTTATCTTCTAAATCGTGGATTTACTCCAGATACTCTTCTACTTCATCCTCTTGCTTGGAAGCTTTTTGCAACTGATACAGAGATGAGAGAAGTAGTTCTTGCTGGTTCTACGATTGCTCAGGTACAGGGTGGAAAACCAGTATCACAATGGGGTGGAACATCTCATAATGGTTATGGTCTTCGTACAACTGGTACTGGTAATGAGAATCTTGCGGGTAGCGTTCCTAAAGGACCAAATGCTTGGACTCAGACATTGAATCCTCTTGGTGCAACATGGAATGTACGACCTGCATATCTTCCTTCTCCAATACAAGTAATTGTAACTCCAATGGTTCCTTTCTCATATGGAACTGCTGGAATTGAACGTATGGATACTGGAAGTACTTGTAACGTCATTATGGTTGATAGTAGTAACTGTGCAGTAATTGGTCAGAGCGAAGCAATTCGTACTGATCGTTGGACTGATCCTGAACGGGATATAGTCAATATTAAACTACGTGAAGCTTATGGTATGGCTGTTCTTGAACAGGGTAAAGGTATTGCTAAAGCAAGTAATATAGCTATTGCTAAAAATTACAACTTTGAGAATTACAATTCTCAGACTTTATCAAACTTTGATCCTACTACAGCTCCTAGTGGTTTCTCAGCTGCAAGTCCTAATCTACCGTAATTGATAGATTAATTAGTTAGTTTTTATGAGGCATTGGGGCCAACAGCCTCGATGCCTTTTTTATTAATTCAAAAACAAAGGGAGTTTTATGAATAAATCTAAAGAGGAAAAAAAGAAACCAGAATATAAGTTACCAAAATACTTACGTCTGGCTAAAGGATCGATGTGGCTTGATACTGAAGGTGAGGAAGCTTCTGGTGTTAGGTTATATTCAGTTAAAGAAGTGTTTGTTAGTCGTGATATGAAGTTTGAAATAAATGATGGAAAAGTAAAAGTATTTGCTACTGATGTTCCAAAAGATAGATATAATAATAATAATAATGTTGATTTTGGTAAAGTAGATAGTGATCTTCCTTGGTATGTTGATACAACAACTATAGATCCATCTAAATTATCGCATATTCTAACTGCATATAAACATGGAATTCTTATAGCTGCAGATCCAGATAAAAAACCTGGAGAAGCTAAAGAAAAAGTTCAAGATAATGATTTTGGTTATGAAAAGAATGGTGATCGAATTTTTGTTGGTAAAAATAAAGAAATGTTTAAGAAACTTCAAAATCTTACTTTTAATAAATTAAAAGAATTTGTAGCAACATCACCATTAACTGAAGCATCAAAAAGAAATCTTATAGATCTTTATGATTATGAACGTAAAGGTTATAATGCTTTAGGAAGACTTCGATTAGAAGTTGTTGATTTAATAAGAGATAAATTAAAAGAATATGGTTCTGGAATGTCTGATGTTCGTATAAATGAAGATTAAGGAATATAAATGAAAGTCATAGATCATTATCCAACAATTGGAGCAACGGGAATTTATAGAAATCAAAGTATACAAATATATTTTGATAAACCTATTGAAGCAACAAGTATTGATTGGCAAACATTTTCACTTAATGATAGTAATACATTTACTTCAGTTGTTGGAGATCTAGGACCTATATGGGCTTCTGGTATTAATCTTAGTGGTGTTACAAGTGGACTTGTATTTACTCCATCTGTAGCACTTCTAGCAAATACAGAATATAGTGTTTATATATATCATGAACCTAATAGTGTTATTGCTAAAGATGGTGATTTTGTAAGAAAAACTTATAGTTATAGTTTTGTAACTGGAACAGGATATTATAGTAATATAATTATTCCAGGAATTCCAACTGGAATTGTTGATTATAGTAATCCAGATCCTAACACAGATTTATATAATATAACTAATGGAATATATGTAACTAAAACTACTCCAACACATCAAGCAACTAATTTTCCATCAGCAAGTGGACAGATAGATATATTTTTTAATATTCCATTAACAATTTCTGATAGTGATATATCTGGATGTATAGATATTCAGATAACTGATGTTTTAGATTAGAGAATATAATGGCTTACAATATTAGTATTTCTGGAAATGTATATCAAGTTGATCATGTTAATCTTACTGGAAGTTTGGTATCAATAGTATTTCCTGATGGATTTGAAAATAATAAACAATATGAAGTAACGTTAAGTAATAATATTTCTGGAGAATTTAATAGTTCAAATTATTATCTAGAAAATGGTTATTCTTTCTGGTTTACCTCTACGTATTGTCCATTATTTACAACCGTAAAGAAAATACATCTTACTGGTGGTCCTCAGACTGAAATGTTTCTAGATGACACGATAAATAAGATGATACATAAAAATTCTATAGATGCAGTTGATCTTTATAATTTATATAATAATACATCAGTAGCTTATGATTATTGGGGATGTACAGCAAGTGGAGTTCCAACTATATTAAGACGGTATGTAGAATGTAAAACTGCTTATGATCTTATATCTCTTTTAAAGATGTCTGGAAGTTCTAATGAACAACTTAAAACTCTTGGAGATCTAACTATTAAATATGATACTAATAGTAATGCTTCTAAAGATGATCCTAATCGATTAAAAGAACTTTATGATTGTTGGAAAACATCTTTAAATACTTTTGGTAATATTAAAAGTACGGTTCGTGGTTTTTACGACCAGAGCAAGCAGTTCCGACATCCAGTTTTGGAACCAGCATATAATAGAGTAAAACAACCAGTATATCCAATACAAAGAAATTACAGTCCTGGTACGATTGGTGTTCGAGGTTTTTAATGAACTGGTATAAAAATAATATAAGTACATCTTCAAGTGAAGGTATTGATCTTAGACAAGAACTTAATTGGATTCTTTATGGTCGTAGTAATCCTCCTAGAAGTCCTAAAGGTCATTGGGTAGTATATCGTAGATATGATCAATGTAGTAAATCTGAATTTTATAGTACACGAACTCATGAAGGTGTTGGAGGACCAGCGTATAATTTTACTGATGTTCTTTTAAGAACACGAAGAGTTCCATCTAGAAAACGTGCTGATATGTTAACTCCTACAAAATTAGGTGCTGATATAGGAGATACATATAATTATTATTTTGAATATACTGTTAATCCAAAAATGGGTGATCATATAATTGAAATTGATTGGCCAGATCATTCAATTAAACCAACGGATATATTATCTCTAACCTTTACATGTAAATATCTTATTAAACGTGTTCATGATTATCGTTTAGATAATGGAAATTTACAGTATTATATAATAAGTTGTGATTATGATGAGGTTAATTATTAATGAATGAAACTGATTTTCGTTTTGTTGTTGTTGAAAATAAACAAAATGAACCAAATAGATTACAACTTGAATATTCATCTAATCCTCCAAAATTAAAATCTGTTGGACATATAAATACATTGTATGAAATGCATGAACTTATGTCTAGATCACTTGAAATTTTAGCACCATTTAAAGATGATTGTCAACCATATGAAACTCAAAATACTCATACTACGTCTGGATTTAATATTAATAATGTAATTAAAAATTATGGTATTTATTTTGCTCCAGATTTTCCAGATTTTCTTGTTCCTAAAATGACTCCAAAAGAATTTAAAGCAGCACCTCAAATGGTACGAAATGCTATTACTTGGGGTGTCGTAAGACAAGAACCTGGAACAATATCACAAGATGATCCATTTAGAGGTGTAAGAGAATTAAAAGCTAGAAATCGTGAGTTTATAACTTATTATAATGCTTTTGGAAGAATGAAAAATACAAATATTACAACTTATAATGATAAGTTTGCTTATATAAATATTAAAGCTCAAGTATTTGATAATCTTGTACAATATAATATCTGGAGTAAATCTAACTATGAGGTAGAACGTCTTACTGAATGGTTTATAGATGATTATATGGATAATTATATTGGTATGTTTAGAGAAGCTGGAATTGTTCAAATGTACTATGATAGACGTGTTAGAGACAATGTAATTGAACAAACTAAAAACGGATATCATTTAAGATCAGTGCTATACTATATAAGAACTGAACGTATAAAACCTGAAATTGTCGGTCCTATAAAGCAAATTACACTAAATGTTAGTGTTGAAAGCCTTCAAAATCTATTAAAGATTGAAGAAGGAAATAGTATTGGATCTACTAATGATATATTATTATCAAAGTGGATTCAAAGAAACCAACTTGGAGGATAAATAAATGCCTATAGCTAGAGAAATAAATCTACCCTCTCCTGCTACATATGTCCAAGATTATGGTCTCAATGTTTCTCCTACTCCTACTCAACGAAATAAAAAAGTCGTTGTTATTGGTACAGCTGAAGATGGTCCAATGTATGAACCTATTCAGATTGAAAAACCAGAGGATGCAGAATATGTCTGGGGAAGACTTGGTGCTGGTGATCTTGTTCGTGGTGTCTTCGAATGTTGGGATGTTCAAGGCGGTCATCCTACTGTTGTAGGAGTTCGTATTGGAAATGGTGAAGAAGCCTCTTTAGATATCGAAGAATCCACAGGTAGTGGATCAGATACTGAACTTGGTGGTAATGCCACATCTTTAAAATTAGAAGCTCTTTTTCCTGGAGCAATATATAATCAGATTAGTGTAAGCTATGATGAAAATAGAGATGTTGCAATATATAATCCTAAAACTGGAGTTACTTCTACTTTTTCAGTTGATACAGAACGACCAACTAATCCTAACGTAGATGCACATAATGTAGCCGAGTTAGTAGACGCAATAAATGCAGATCCTAATTTAAATAGTATTTTAAAAGCGACATATTCTGGAATATTAACAGATTATGAAGTATGTATTAGTGGAAATAGTACTGGTGTAAATAATACTTCTACTTATGTTGAAGTAAGTTTACCTGATTTAATCAGTAATAGTTATATTACTACTTCTGGTTATATGATTCCTAATCCAATTCATGGAGTAGTTTCAGCTGGAAATGATATTATAAATGTTGAAGCAATTGAAGCTGTAAGTATTTCTGAATGGGAACAGATACAGTGTGCTGGTAAAACTACTAACAAATTAGCATATATGCCATTGGATGGTAAAGCACCAGCTCGATGGAATACAATACAATCATTATATGATTATAATAGTGATTCAGAATATATTCAAGATCCTTCTGGTAATATAGTTTCTGAGTATATATATAATCTTAATAGTGCTCTTATGGATGGTGGTACTGGAGAAGGTGGACCTACTAGATCTGGTGGTTACTTTGTTACTGGACTTCCTACTAATACTATTCGAGTCACCGTTCCTCTTTGTATTGCAGATAATGAAGAACTCGTAAATAGTGGTGTTGCGGATGCTTATATTAATAGTTTAATTACATCTACTTATGCATCATATTCTGGTGTTGGACATAGATATGCAACTTGTTCTGGAATTGCTACTAAATTAGTAGAAGGTGTTGCAGTTCGACCTTCTGGTAAAATTCAGATTCAGGCTGCAATGTCAGATGATCCAAATGATTTCTGGCAGACTCTTCCATATGATGGAATATCTGGTATTTATTTATCAAGTTATTCAGCGGGTGTAGCAGTATTTTCAATTGGAGCAAATGCTTATGCAGATAGTCCTATTATGCAAACACTTGTATCATCTGGAAATATTATACGACCTGATGTATATCTTAGAATAACTGCTAATACTGTAAAAGGATTTTTGAATGAGAAAGAAAACTTAAATGCTTTATCAAGTGCTTCTACTCTCACAGATTATTTTGTTAGAGGACAGGAAATAGTATTTAATACTCCTCCTTCTTTTAATGTTACAGTAAATTATGGAACTAGGATTGAATATGAACTTGGAAGCAATGTTACATTAAGTGATGCTGCTAATGGTAAATTTGTATTTGATGACGCAGAGCTATTGCCTGGTCCAGGAGGTGGTCCTTTATCTAATACAACAAAATCATATTTACGATTTAGATATACTTATTTACCAACGTGGCCTAATATAACTACTGCTGCTAAAGCAATGTCTGGTGGAAGTAATGGAACTAATCTAAATAGTCGTCAGCGTAAAGAACTATTAACTACATGTTATGATAGACTCCGAAATTATGGAGCTGATCTATGGGTCCCAATGAGTGCGTTTATAGATGAATTAAGTGAACGATTTAATCCAATTACTGGTCTTAAGGAAACAATTCCTACAGACTATATAACTGACATTAATGACTTTCTAGAAGATCTATCTATAAATAATATTCAACCACATGCTATACTTGGTGTTAAACCAATGGATGACGTTAATCAGGCTAATAAAGATCTATGGGTAAAACGACTTACAGAACGTGATCTTAAAGATCCTAATCGAGGTGCTAATATTATGGCTTTGGTTGGAAGTAAGTTTATTTCTGTATCCGCTTTTGAACCTGTATTTCTAAATATTGGTAGAGGTCGACCATATGTAGCAAATGGACAAGCTGCTTATGCAGGTATGCTTGCTTCAATGCCATATGATATATCTCCAACTAATAAATCTATTACTGGACTTCAAGGTCTTAGATTTTCATTGTCAACATCTCAATATGAAGCTCTTAATAGTTCTAGATATGTTACTATGAGAACAAAACCTGGACGTGATCCAGTTGTTGTAGAAGATGTTACTGCTGCACCAGTTGGAAGCGATTTCGTAAACTGGTCAACTTATAGTATCACTGCTGAAGCTGCTAATAGAGTATATGCAATTGCAGAAACCTTTATTGGTAGACCAAATAGTGTAGAAGTAAGAACATCTCTAGAACAGTTAATCTCTAATACTCTTATGAGTATGGCTGGTTTACGAGGATTCGATTTCTCCATAAATAGTACTCCGAATCAACAGGTTCTTGGTATTATCGAGGTCGATCTTATAATTGTTCCGATTTTTAGTATTAAAAAAATTAGAACAACTGTTAAATTGCGTAAAAACTTACCAAGTAGATAAAATAGTTAGGAGTCATGACCTAACTTATAAGGGTAGAGGTAGTTTAACCTATTGCCTCTACCCAAACTTTAAAAATAGGAAAAATAATGAGTTCAAAAACTTGTAAAACATGTAATATTGAAAAAGATGAATCGGAATATTATAAATATAAAAATACATATTGTCGAAGAGATCATTCGTATAAAGAATGTAAAAAATGTTATAATCTTAGAGTTAAAAAATATTGTGAAAATAATAAAGAAAAAAAAAGAAAATCCAGTAAAATATGGTGGGAAAATAATAAAACTAGTAGAAATATAATACGTAAAGAACAACGTTTAAAACGAAATTATGATTTATCTTTAATTGATAGAGAAAATATTTTAAAAGAACAAGATTATAAATGTAAAAGTTGTAATACTGATTTAAAAAATTTAATATCTTATCATATACATATTGATCATGATCATACTACAAATGTTATTCGTGGAATATTATGTAGAGGATGTAATATTGCTTTAGGTTTATTAAATGATGACCCAGATAAAATATTAAAATTATATAATTATTTAAAACCCTTTAAATAATATCAAAATCTTCCAAGTAGATAACTTGGAAGTAAGAAAGGGGGTTAAAATCCCCTTTCTAGTTTTAACAATAAGGAGGTAATTTATGGGCGCAAGTCCTGCTAATTACCAGAATACTGAAAGCGCAGTTGATGGTATTAAATCCACTTATAACGCTTCGGCAGGAACAGATATCGTCGCTACCATTGACGGTATCTTAATTGGAAATTTGAATGGTATAAGTTTCAGTACAACCCGTGAATAGCTTGCGGCCTTATATAGTAATATATATTGAATAACGCCATTAATTGCTGGAACATCCTTATAGGACAATCAGCAGCTACTTAATTGTAGTTCAACGACTATCCCGAAAGGGAGTAGAGTTTAGTAAACTCGAAACATGGCGGTTCTTTGAAAGAACGTGATATAGTCTGAACTTACTGGTAACAGTAAGAGAATGTATGGAAACGATACATTCGTAACATATTTGGAGAAAGCTCCGATTTATACACTGGGTAAATAACACTGCCCACTTTTAGAGTAATCTAATTGTAAAAACATTGGGTGAATTCGGTGAAGGTCTGAAAAGAATAATACCGAGCCAAGACCTTGGTACACTAAGGTAAGGTGTAGAGACTACTGGAGAGATATAGTTCTCTTAATAACCAGTCCAGCGCCCAACATCCTTATAGGATGAAGAGATAGTCCAAAATAAAGAGTGTAGATGCCGTTTCATTCGGCAGAGGTAAGCGTAAGCAACATTGCGCTTGTAAAATTCTGTAAATTGCTGGGATAACCTTATAGGTCAATCAGCAGCCAAGCTTAAGTAGAAATACTTTTGAAGGTTCAGAGACTATTCCGAAAGGAAGTAGGGTCTAAGTAGACTCGAAAGACAGAATAGTTAGAAATAACTAATGATATAGTCCGATCTTTATGGTAACATAAAGAGAATATATGGAAACGATATATTCGTAACACAAATGGGTCATGCTGGTTCGTTAATCTCAAAGTAAAAGGGATCGTATGTTAGTAATAACATATTGCAACTCGTCAAATTGCTGGAATCTCCTTAGAGTCTTAAATACTTAGAAATAAGTGACAATTTTAAGAATTGGACAATCAGCAACTAAATTCATAAGTAATTATGATAAATGCTCAGAGACTAAATGGCGAGATCCTCTATCTAGAGGAATAAGATATAGTCCAGACTACAACCGAAAGGGCTTGAGAAATCAAGAGTAGTAAAGTTACGAACTTTGATAGACATGCATTATATGATATAATGCAAGGTACATTTCAGGACAGTAATGCAGGACCTGCAGATAGGTATAAATATTATGCTAAAACTACAGATATTCCTGCTGGTGGACGAAGTTTACTTTTAGGTAAACAACATCTTGACGCATTAGGAGCACTTGGTTCACAAAAATCAATTGCAAACTATAGCGATCAACTTCCACCAATGACTATCACTTTAACTTCAATGAATGAGTATGGAAATGTTAGTGCAATGCACATACTTGGAGTTGAATTGATTAATGAGGGTTCTGGTGTGTCAATTGATGATATTGTGACAGAAACGCAGATGAACGGTTGTCTGCCTCAGTAGTAATACTGATGATAAAACATCACCATATGCGGGAATAACCTTAGAGTCTTAAGTACCAAAGTGTAACAATCTTAAGAATTGGTCAATCCGCAGGAAAGACTCGAAAGAGAATCCTCAGAGACTTTATGTGATGCTCCTACTTGTAGGATGAAGATAAAGTCCGATCTTAATAGAAATATTAAGCTAACACATTTGGACGTTTGTAGCTCGTGGTATTATCGGTTGGAAACCAATCTCTCAGAATGGTGGAAATGTGAATATTAAAGCAGATGTACTTGCTCAGATGAATAATCTTACAGCAGTACAACAGGCTCAATACAACGGGCTCAATTAGCACAGAGTTTACCATTTAACGCTTAAAAAATTGGGAGGGTTCATGTAACCCTCCTTATACTATCTATATGGCAACGTTTTTCGATAAAATTAAAAATAATATATTTACTCAAGTAGAGGAAAATGTCTCTGCTAATAGTCAGCCATATTTGGGTGGATCGCTTGGTCCAGCAGAAGTTAATCCATTTGCTGAAGATCCAGTAGTAGATTTTTCTAAGAGTAATACATCATATAGTGGTAGTGATTGTACTGTTATGGTACAATTGAATAATAAACTTATTGTCTTAGGTAATCTAGAGACATTCTCACATTCTACGCATCGACGAAAAGCACCAGTAGACGTAATTGGACGATCTCACGCAAAAGGTTTTGTTAGTGGAAGTCGTGTTGTAGCAGGAAGTATGATATTTATTGTATTTGATAGATCTCCATTGTATGATGTTGTTAAAGAAATTAATTACGTTAGAAATGCTTCTGATAGACGTACATCACCATTACCTGATCAACTTCCACCATTAGATTTAATATTACTATTTCATAATGAATATGGACATAGAAGTTTAACTAGAGTCTATGGGGTAGAATTTGTTGATGAGGGTCAGGTTCATAGTATTAATGATCTTTATACGGAATGTACAATGAGTTACATTGCTCGTGATATTGATCAGATGATTGCTTATGATGAACTTAGTGATTTTAAAAATATGTTATTTGAACGTCAGGTTCGAGGACAATTTGTAGATAATAAATTTACTGGATTACTTGAATATAAAGCAAGAGTTGAAAGAGAACTTTCTGATTGTGAAAAAGTAATTTCTGGTATTGATATGGAAACAGATAGACGTGCTGTTGCTGGAGTTTTTACATTAAGTGCTTCATATTGGTTATCTAGACTATCTTATGGAAAAGATTATGTAACACGCGAAGAACTTAATAAAGAAAAAACAAAACAACTTAAAATAAAAGAATATCTACTTACTGAACTTGAAAAGATTAATCAACAAGTTAGAATTTATGAACAGAACGTTAATGTTGGTTTTAATGCTCAACACACTGATGCTGGTAATGTACAATTTGATTACTTATCTCATGCGAGTAAATAATGTGGCCATTTAAAAAATCCGAAAATGATATACTTCAACAGGATTTAAAATCTAAAGAAAATAATATAAAACTTCAACAGAATGCAAGTTTTATAGGAAGTTCTAATGATCCTTTTTCTACTCCTACACGAGATAATTATCAAACTTATCCTTATGATTATTATTCATCCTCTGATTGTAAAATATTTCTAGGAGATATCTGGTGTGATGATATTGTTTCAATACAATATAATTGTTCTCAATCTAAAACTCCAATATATGGATATGCTTCACAAAACTTTGATGCTATAGCTAAAGGTCAGATACTTGTACAAGGAACATTAGCAATCGCATTTAAAGAAGTTGGGTATTTAAATGTTATTCAAGCAACGTTAGAAGCTCAACGAAGAAATTCATCTGAAGTAATATCAAGTAAAATTAAATCTTATCAAACTGAAGCAAAAGATGGAACTGCTAAATTTATACCAAGACTTAATACAATTGGAGAACAATCAGTAGATTCTCAAGTATCTTTTCAGTATTCTCCAAATGGAAGTCCTCAGATAATAAGACAACAACAAACTATTGAACAGATATTAACAAGTAAAAAAGGTAATATTGCTAGTTCTGGAGTTGCTAAAGAACTTGGATTAGGCCCAAGTGATAATAGAGATTTTGAAGATTTTGCTGAAGTACTTGAAGATAGTATCTGGGGTGATAGTAATGGACAAGCAATTAATCTTGTAGATAAACTTAAAAGAGTCGATGAATTTGATTATAATTCAAATGGTGGTATTACTACTGCTAAAGGTAGACAGTATTCTGATGTTTTAAATATTATGCTTACGTTTGGTGACATTAATGATTATCGAGCTGAACATACAATGATTGTTATAAATGATGTTCATTTTACATCTAGTTCACTTATTGTTAACACTGATGGAAATCCTATATTTGAAGAATATACTTTTATAGCTAGAGATATTAATGATAGCATCACTGGTAAGTCTATAAACGTTTCTCCTATTAAACTTAATGTTGGAATTGATAATTTAAAACTGTCTACATTAGAAAACGTTAATGAAATTGAAAAGTTTTTAAATGAAAGAGATTCAAATAGTCAGGTAACAATTAATTTCTTATCTGCTTATAATGGCACTTGGAATGTTTATAATGGTCAGATTATTGCTACTTTTATATCTAATAAAACTGAACCTTTTACTGATCAAGTTTGTAAGTTTGCTGAAAACATTGTTAATGAAATTTATTATCCAGAAATTGTAAATACAAGTTACTCTCAATATATTATAGAACTTGATATGACTGATAATAAACTTACAATGATACTTGAACAAGTTACTGCAAATACTCGTAGTTATAGAGTAATATCTCCTACTCGAAGTGGGTTTGCTGCGGTTAATATTATTTCTAGAGATGATTTATTTCAAGGATCAAGTCTTCCTGAACCAATACAAGACCGACCAATATCTAATACACTAACTCAAAAGAAACAAGCAAGTATAAATGAAAGTACTAAAGTTAAAGAAGTTCAAGTAACATCATCGTATGATATAGAACGTCCATTTCAAGAAGATAGATTAAATATAATTAATGCTAATTTAAAAGAAACTAGATTTGATAGTGTAGCAGGATCACAGGTTTCTGATGATATTAAAGCTAGACTAGGTGATCAGGATGCAAGACTTAGACAACAAAATAAAGAATCTGATCTTGAAAAACAACGTAGAGTTTCACAAGAAATGCAAGATGAACGAAATTTAAAATTAGAAATAGATCATCTAGAACAAAAAGTTAATATACAATTACCTTGGTATGATGTTATTAATCCTGGTATAATTTCTGAACGAAATAAAGAGAAAAAAGAATTAAAAGAAGCTAAATTAAAATATTATAAAGATATTGGAAATTAATATAAACTATACTAAAAGTAGATAAATATTTAAACTATTGACTAAATGTTTTAAAATAAGTATATTATAACTTATGTCTCATAATACTAATTTATGTAAAATTAATGTTGATAAAAATATAAGTAAAATAGTACAATTTTTCTTAGATAAAACAACATATGAAATTATACCATTTGCGTCATGTGAGGGAGATTCTACTGCATATATATCAGTTATTGTTAGATCAAATGAAGCATTTTTAATTATATTAAATCTATTATTTTATGAAATATATTTTAAATTTGAAAGAGAAAACACACATGATTGTATTTCTTATACAATACGTTGGGATAATAAAGATACAAATAAAATTATAGAAAATATTAAAAATTGTGAATGGTTAGAGTTTAATAGTAAAATACAACAAGAAATAACAAGTTTAATATATAATGATAAACAACAGTATGGTATGATTCAAGATGATAGTATTAAAAAAATAATAAGTACAATTTCAACAATATAGGAAAAGTATGACAAAACAAGAAGTTTTAGATAATTTTCATAATTCTATAATTAAATTTTGGTCACCATTTAAAGAAATAGATAAACAATATATTCCATATTTATCAAAAAATAAATATGGAAGAGATGTTATATATATAAAAACACCTAACTGTAATAATGATTGGATATTTGCTATTTTTGATGCAATAAAAGAAATATCTAATATAAATGAAGATGTATGGATTTGTTTTTGTGATATTTGTATTAAAAAAGATCATTTAACAATTTTTTTAGCATCTGGGATAGAAGATATAAATAAAAAAGATAATGATAACGTTTTAGAATTAAATACTAATTCACTTAGGTTAATTAATCCATTTGCTGGATTATTTATAGATTTAAATTTGAATTTAGAAATAAATGAACTTATAAAAATTATTATAGATAAATTAGATTCTGTTGGTGATTATGAACAATTAGGTTTTGAATTTCCAAGTAATAATCAAATGAATGTTAGGTGGAAATATAATAATGAGCGTTATGGATTTGGTATATCTTTTAAAGATAATATCTTAAATAATTAAAATTATAAATTGAGGAGAGATTTTATGGAAGAAAAAATTGTAGAATGGAAAAAATTATATACTTTTGTATATAAAACTACTGTTGCTGGAGTTGATTACTTTTTTAAGACTTTAACCAGAGATGATTACGCAGATATTCTAACAATACAGGCGTCTACTAGAGATCCTAGAGCGTTTGATCACGATCTTGAAGTTTGCAAAAAATGTATTCTTTCAGATTATGATGAAGTTGTAATATCTAAAAAAGCTGGTATTGCTGTTGTTATTGCTGAAAAAATAATGTTATATTCTGGATTTGAAGCCGCTGATGTGACAGAGTTGTAAGTAATTAAATATATAATTATATTGGAGCTTGGGACCTTTAATGGCTCCAAGCTCTTTTTATTTAAAGGAAATATATGACCCGACAAACTAAACTTTATAAAATATCAGCAATGGTAAATAAAACTAAACAAAATATATTTTATAGAGATCTTACTGCTAATGAATATACTTTTATAAATAATATTAAAAATTTAGCAATAAAAGAAGATATCGCAGGTAGAACAGCTATATATAATTACGATCCAGATAAACTTTCATTAGGTGTAAGAATTCAAATTGGCCGTGACGCGTTATCTAGAGTAGATAATATTTTAAGTTCAAAACAAATATTTGAAATAACTATTTCTGAGTTTAGAGCAAGTATTAAATCTGATGATTTTATGTTACTTATTAAACAAATATTATCATGTCTTCCTGGACAATCATATATCGATCTACTTAATTTAACTCTTAAAGATCTTATTGAATTGGCTTGTTTATGTGAACTTTTAATTGGAAAACCATTATTTGATAGTGGTAAAAAAGGTGGACTTGTTAATCCTAAAAATTTAGAAGATAATGGTAAAAGTCTTCAAGATAAAATGAATAAATTACATGGAGTTACAAAATAATGGATTACTCTCCAGACGATCAAAATAGATATTATGATCCGCAGCAAAACACTAAGTCTGATGTAGATGTAGGTACTCTTGCTAGGCAAATTGTATTACCAATGGTTGCTGATGTTGCAGGATTACTTGTAGCAAAATATGTTACACATACTTCTATTTCTAAACTTAAGTCTTGGAGAACTTCACAAAATAGTTTTAAAAATTCTTTATCTAATTCAATTTTTAGTAAAACAGAGAGTTTTAATAAAAAGATACAACCATTTAAAAAATCTATAACAGAAAATCCATTATATAAATCTGTTGTAAAATCTGGTCAAGAAAGAGAAGCTTTATTATCTAATCTTAAAGGAACGTCTAGATATAATACTACGAGAGTTTCTTCAGTTTTTAAAAATCCAAAAACATTAGCATACTCAGCTGCAAAAGTTTGGAAAGAAAATGTATGGTCTGGGATGGCTGCTCAATATGCTATTGATCATATGTTAGGTGTTAATGAACAATGGGGATTAGAGAAGAAATCAGTATATGATATTCCTGGTCAAGCAGTTAATTTTGGTAAATGGCTTGGAGCATCTACTGTATTTGGACTTGGTTTTGGAGGTGCTGGTCCTCTTGTTAAAGCAATGGGAAGTACTGGCTTAAAAGCTACTCAAAAAGTATTTGGTGGTGAATTTGGTAAAAAGGTTTTAGACACTTTATCAATGAGACCTTTAGGTGTTCCTAAAGATTATAAATATACTTCAAGTAGTGATATTTCAGTTTTTAATAAACATGTTATTTCTGATCTTAGAAGTAATGAACAACAAAAATTTGCTGCTAATGCTGTACGAAATAAATTATCATTTGGATCAAATGTTGGAGAAGCATTTAGAAATGTTCAAAATTCTTTATATGTAGCTTCTGATACTTTTAAAGGTGGATGGCAAAGTAGTGGAGTTAATGTAGGTTCTAGAACACGACAAGCTTTAGGTGTATTAGAAACTTCTCTTAAAAATGTTCGTGAGATATTAATCAAGCCAAGAGAAAAACTTACTTCTACTATATCACATCCTGGAATTCAAGCAATAAATTTTCTTACAGAAATATCTAAAAATAAGAATACAAAAATAGATACTGGATCTACTGAATTTGCTAATTTCATGACTCAAGTTTCTAAAGATTCTTATAAAGAAACTGCTGTTGGTAGAATATTTAAATTTTTAAAACCTTTACAAAATAAAGATGTTGTTAGTAATGAATGGATAAAAAATACTTATGGAAATTTAAGTGATAGATTTGCTGATACTTCTACTGCTAAAACTCTTATGAGAAATGTTCTTAATATGAGAGTTGGTCAGAATATTTATAGAGATTGGCGTGGAAGTAATATTAAAGGTGCTGGTGTTGATCTTGGTGCTTTTGATCCAATTCTTAGTATGCGAAGAACAGCATCAAAGATACTTAATCATCAATTTAATTTACCACTTACTAAACTTGGAATGAGTCTTGGAGATATTACTGGTATAAATACATATTTATCAGAAGCTCCTTCATTTGAGTTTTTTAAACAACCTCCAGAGTTTAAATATAAAAATCATGGATCTATTGGTGATCTTGCTGATAATAAATCCAATGCAATGTTTGCATATAACAATGGTAAATGGGCAGTAATAAATAACAATACAGTAAGAATAGTTGATGATAGTGGACATCGATTACGATATGCATCTAAATCAGGAAAAGATAAAGCGTTTGAATTAAAAACTATTGGTGTTAATAGAATGAGAGATGCGTTAAATAAAGAAGATCCTTTAACTGCAGCTCTTAGATATAATCAAATTAAAGAACGTGTTGATTATCAAGATGCTCCAACTAATCCATTTTTACATTATCTAGATCGACGTAATATTGGACTTCCTACAAAGTTAAAAGAATATGCTCAAATAATAACTGATAAATTTCAAGATAAAGAAGTTTATAAACAATATGTGTCTGATTTCTTTACTGCTCCATCAATACTTAATGCAAGAGCATTGCCTATAATTGGAAATATATATGAACGAACTTCTCAGACATTTTCTAGAGTATTACAAAATAAAAATGCTCATCAAATAATAGCACATTATGTACATAATAAAGAACTTAAAGATGACTTTGCTGGAATTGCTTATTCTGATCAAAAGATGATAGATATTTTAGATCGATCTGAATTTAAAGCAGATAGACATATATTTGATAATGATTTTCATCGATCTGTAAAAGAACTTAGAGCTTATCCTCAAAAAGCAAAAGATCATGCAAGTACAAAACGTTTAGGTCCATTTTCTGATATGACATCTAGTGATGTTGTAAGAAAAGATCTAATAGAAGATATTTTTAATAGAGATTTTATTGGTGCTCCTGCTGGACATGCGCATCCTCTTATTGGTGCCGCTGATGATTTATTTACAGCAAGAATAATTAATGATAAAGAAAGAAAATATCTTAAACTTCATGCAAAGTTATCTGTATTTAAAGATGAAGGACTTATAAAAGGTTCTGATCATCATGCAGATTATTGGCCAAGTATTGTTAAGAATATTAATGATCGATCAAAGAAAAATAACTGGGATATTTTAAATGAAATAACAGATTTTATTTCTAATGAAGATATACGTCGACCAAGTATTCGATTATCACAAAATCAAATTATTCCAAAAGATTGGGGTAATTTAAGTGATGCTAAATTATTTCCTAAAGATATTAATCCATATACATCAATACCAGATAATGGTATAGTAATATTTAAAGATATAATAACTAAGTCTACTGATTCAGTTACTACAATGATGGGTGAATGGTTACCATATAAAAAGAGATATTTACAACATCATGGATTTACTGGAAGTGCTAAATATATTGGAGGTATTTTAGGAACTTCAGCAGCAGTATTTGGAGCTTATAGAATAACAGATACTCTTGTTGCTACTAATCCATTATTTGATGACACTTTACTTGGAGATGGTCTTACAGGAGCAGGAGCAGATGCTATAGCGCGAGTTAGAATGGGTGTGTCTAGAGTATCAGACCTAACTGGTATAACGGCTACAATGAAGTATCTGCATGGTTTAATGCCACTTTCTGAAAGTAGTATTCCTGGAGCTGTTGTTGGTGGAATATTTAGTAAAATAATGCAAACTGGACCTCTTGGAACTGCTAAAAATATATTTGCTGGAGCAATTATAAATAGAATAGTTTCTCCATATCTTCCAGATATGACAAAGACTCATAAAGAACTTACTGAGATATATTCTGGAAGACAACAAGTTCCAATCATGAAAGCACCTACATGGTTACTTGGAAGTACTCCTTGGGAAGGAAGTAAAGTAGCTGGATATTCTCCTAACTGGTATGTAAGAGCTAAAAGTAGATGGAAAGAATCTGATAATATGTATGGTTCTGCTTTTAGAAAACTTATACATGAACCATTACCTTTTCTTGGTTTTAATGTAGGAGACATTGTAGATCCATATTTTCTCGAACGTAAATCGTATTGGTCAAGACCTTTCCCTGTAACAGGAAAACCATTTGAAGAAGTTCCAGTAATTGGAGGAATACTTGCAAATACAATTGGTAGAATAATTAAACCACAGAAGACAATGCATCAAGAGTTTTTACAAGAAAGATTTGCTTCTGCAGATGATTCTAATAATCCATATCCTTTTTCTATACGTCCACCAACAGTAAGTGAAGGAATGGAAATAATGAAAACTTCTTCTAAAATGAAAAGTCTTGGAGGAAGAACATTTAATGGTGGTAACGTTAAACAAGTAAATCCAGATTGGGGTGAAACTGCAGCAGAAGATTTCTTATATGACATACAAAATTTTACTGGTCTTAAAGGATTTTTATCAAGTACAATCACAGATAGAATCTTTGGTAAAAATACAGTAACTCCAACCTTTGAAACTGCAGGAAGAATAGCATCATTTAGCAGAAGTTATAGTGATCTTAATCTTGGTGGTATCGGTATGATAAGTGAAGGTATGAGAAGAATTATAGAGAAACCTAAGTATAGACAATATGGAATTAATCCAATTCCAAATATGATGCCTGAATATTTAGGACCAGAGTTTATAACTGGTGATCCTTGGAGTTCCATACAAAGGGGAGAATTAAGACTTCCTGGAGAAAGTTATTTGCGGACACATCCAGATGTAAAGAGATCTATGCCTGCAAGATCATCTTTAATCGGAGGTAATATAGAACATATTGTTCAATATTTTACAGGTTTACTTCCACCATTACTCAAAGAAGAATATGACATCATGGAAACTGGAACAGAGTTTCATAGATCTATTCAGGATTCTCTTGCTGCTGAAGGACTATTGATACAAGCCGAATCATTGGTTCATGATGTTAAAAATGATATTACTGGTCACGTTGATGCTATTATACGTGATGGTACTGGTGGTGGTGGTCGAAGAGCACTTGAAATAAAGACAATAAGTAATGAAGGTTTTGAAAAATTAAATGCTCCAAAAGGATCCCATCTAACTCAATTAAATTTTTACTTACGTCAACTTAAGATGAGAAAAGGAACATTGTTATATGTTAATAGAGATAATCCATCACAAGTTCGAACATTTGAAATAAATTATAGTCAGAGTAGATGGGAAAAGGATCTTGCTAAATTAAAAAAAGCAAGAAGTGTTGCTGCTACAATGATGCAAGAAGGAGTTGGTGACGATTTTGGATATAGTTATTCGTGGCTTGATAGATTAAATATTTTATCAGATGTCAGTCCAATGAGTCCTGAATACAAAGAAGCTAAAATGATCGTAGACAGTCAGATCAAATTTGGAATGCTGAATGATAAGGAGCTATTAAAATATAAAAACTCTATTAAAATGAGACAAGCTAGGATACGTAAATACGAGTTATACGAAAAGCGATTTGCTGGAAAATTATTTAATCCTGATACAGAACTTAATATACAATCTATTAATGATGATATAAAAGCAGGAGCAAATTATAGTTTACCTGAACGAAGTTTAGGATGGTTATACGAGCAATTTACAAATACTAATACTTTCTTAGTTAATAAATTTTGGGCAGTTAAAGATCCATTAGAACATTATAAGATGTCTAGGATATATGGAAAAGAATATAAACCTTGGGATGAACCAATACGTAGTTGGGCTAAACCAATGTTAAATTCATTGTTAGAAAAAACAAATCCAGTTGAAGGAACTATATCAGCAGGTAGTCTAGGATATTTATTTGGTGGAGGTCCTTTAGGAGGACTAATTGGTAGTGCGGTTGGTTTTGGATATGGAAGTATAAATGGTATTTATAGAACACTTACTAATTCAGCTTTTATTCCTGAAGATGTTAAAACTAGACGAGAAATAAATTCTTATTTTGATGCAGCTAAGTATGAACGAAATAATATGATGGCTAGTTTATCATCTGGACTTACTCAACAGGAATATTTAAAAGAACAGAATGCTACACTTACTGCTTTTAATAATAACAAAGGAAGTGTTGTTGCTAATCTTTTCAGAGGTGCTTCTGTTTTTGAAAAACCATATATAGAATCATTTTTAAATACTAAAGATAAAAAAGAAAGAGAGAATATACTTAAATATATTCCAGAAGATCTTGCTATGGCTTTAAAGAAACAATGGAGTCAAAATGATAGTAAAGAAGCAACTGGAGAATATGTTAAATTAAGTAGTGCTGAACTTACAAAAGGTGCTCCTAAATATAAGTTTAGTAAGCAAATAATGGATCCAGCAGTTAATCTAGAAGATATTGAATTGAAAACTATTAATCAAGAAGGACTTGATAAGTTTGAATTTGGTCTTGGATGGAATGAACAGATGCTTAGAATTCAACAGTCTAATCGATCTATTCAGGCCGAAACTATAAGTAGATTAAATCCAGAGACACAATCATTAGGACCAAATATAAGTTCAGCAAATATACGTGGACTTATAAATAACTATTTTAGTAGTAATAATATAAAATCTTCTACTAATGTATATATAGATAATACTCAAGAAGAATATAATCAACTTGAAGTTGTTATACGACGAGATAGATCTAGAACAGTTATTAATGCTTTAAATAATCGTAAAAAATATGGATTAAGTAATGAATAAATTTGATGAACGTAATGAAAATATAAAAGATCAAAATTGGTTTATAAGAACAACTTTTAAAATTGGTGTTTTATCTGCTGCAACTTTTGGTATTTATAAAATGCGTGGTCCAGCAAAAAGTCTTGCTGATAAATATTTAAATCAATATAAAGATAAAATTATAGAACGAGAATCATGGAAAAAACTTGATTCAAAAACTAGAATGCTTGGAAGTACTGCAAGTATTAATCAACCTAATTTTGGATTAGATCTAGATGATCAAGAATTTGATAGAATGTTTCAAAAGAAAGACGATTTTGTTTTTACATTAGAAACTGATCCTCTTAAAGTTTTAGATTTAGAAACTCAAGAAAATTCTCTTATAAAAACTATTGAACTTGATATTGGTAATGATGCAGTTATAGATAAACATGATGTTTTATTTAAACTAAGAAAAGATGCACTTTATGAACGTATAAATACTTCATCTCTTTTAAGAATGGAAGATAGAGCAGCTTTAGAAAGTATTAATAATATTAAAGATTCTGATAAACTTGAAGCACTTCATAATTTCTATATGTCTAATGATCTTAATTATTATAGAAAATATAAGCAAAAATTAACTGCAGTTACTCATGATTATAGAACTTCAATGAATAAAATGTATGTTAAATTTGGACATAATCCAAAGATAACTTCTGACATTGCAAAAGATTTTATTTATGGAACTGCTAAATTTGATGCAAGTCCTGAAACTGCTGTAAAATTAAGATATCAAGCTAAAGAACTTAAAAAGGATATGTATCAACCTATTAATGTTTTTGAATTACTTAAACAAAAGAAACCTATTACGTCTGGATCATTTGTTAAAAAAGATTTAACAGATCAATTTGAAAAAGATATAGCTAGTTTTGATTATAGTAATTTACTTAAAGATCTTGGTGAAAAAATCGAAGAATTACAAGATAAAGAACTTAGACCAAAATCTTATGTTAAAAATGTGTCATATACAATAGCAAGAGAAAATTCTTTTGGATCTGAAGAACGTTGGTTTTTAAATATAGCATTACAGCATGAAACTAGAGGAACTGCTGAAATTAGAGTTCCAGTATCTCAACATGGTCTTATTCCTGGATCTAAAATGAGTGTAACTGAACAACTTGATGGTTTTTATTTAAAACCAGAAAAACATTTTGTTCCTAATTTATTACATACAAATCTTTCAACTGATTATCAAAATAAAACTCAAATGATTCTTAAGAAAGTTTTTAATATTCTAGATGGTAGTCAAATGGAACGAGATTTTGCAGATAATCCACAATCATTTGCAAGAAGTGTTCAAAATATTATAACTAATTTACTTGATGATCCAATTGCTGGACGATCTGGTAGAGATTTTATAAAAATGAATAGATTAGTTTTTCCTAATCCATCTCCAAAAATAAGTAAATATTATCGAGAAAGATTAGGTGATATAGTTGCAACTGGACGATCTATGAAATCGTTTTCTCAAAATTTAAAAAATAAATCAAATATGATGATCATTGATCTTGACTTTGAAACGATATCTAGAGATACTCCTGGTCTTAATTGGATGGCAAAAGATGATTTTACTGAAATTACCGAAGTCGGTTTTGTTGTACAAGATTATGAAAATGGTAAACTTATTAAAACTGATATGGATAAAATACATAGTAATCATGCAGTACATGCTATTGATGGATGGAGAGAAAAAAAGAATGCTATTAATTGGATACGAAGTCAAACTCATAACTCTGAAAAAATGACCGATGTAGAACTTATAGACTCTTGGAAATCTCAAGTTAATAATGATGCTGAATGGTCAAGACTTAGACATGGTAAAACTTTTCATAGTAATCATGATATAGCACAACATGCTGCAAATAAATTATTAATTTCTATTAAAAAAGCTGTAAGTGAAAGAAAGAAAGTTTTTATAAATACTAAAAACTCTAGATTTGACTTAGAATTTCTTAAAGCATACGCTGGACATGAATGGAGTTATTTAAAAAAATATGTTCAGTTTATTGATTCTCAAAGTATTGCTCATCTTTATAACATAAAAGGTCAACAAGGATCCATGAGTCTTAGTAACATTATGATAAGAATGATGAAAGGATATGGTGCTACAAGAGATGATATACTTCCAGTAGCTAAAGGTAGTCTAACTCATGCTATTCGATGGTTAAAAAGTAAAGATAGAAAATTATGTAGTATCGATGATGCTATTATAGATGAAATGGAAAAAAGTAAAGTTCTTGGTCTTGCACATAGTTCTACTGTTGATGCCCTAGCTTCTAACTTTATACTTTTTAAATCTCATGAAGACTTATTTGGTCATCCAGAAATATATAAAGAATTTTCTGAGATAGAAAAGTTTTTAGCAAGATGTAAAAATTCTTCATCATTAAGCGAATCTATGGAAGAAGCTAAATTAAGAGAAGTATATTCTACTGTTAATGGAATGACTATAAGCAGTCATATGTTAGCTCAAGGACAAGCGGCTAAAAGAATGATGTCTAGAATAAGTAATCATCATATAAGTTCGTATACTGATAGTCCATTATCTAAACAATGGGATCAATTTCATGCTGGTGTTAGAGTATCACCATCAGATCGTTTTTTAAAGGAAATGAATAATAGCAAAGATAAACAATTATATAACAAATATTTTAAAAGTGTATTTCTATCTCGTGGAGAGATAGGAATGTATAAAGGTATTTCTGCAGATGCGATGACTAATAATTTTCAACATCATGTCATTCTTGATACAATACATGTATTTAATCCTTATATGGGTGAAGGTGGATATAATGCTGTAAGTACTGAAGCCTTTAAAAATTATAAAATACATTTTACTGAACGAGTTGATTTATCTCAAGTTCAATCTGGAGGAGAAGATCCAATACTTAATAAACGTCTTATAGATATGCAAAATAAAATATATAAAGAGGCACGAGCACTTGCAAACGGAGATCATGGTAAAATAAATAAACATCATCTAGAAATGGCTGCAAGAAAAGTAGTTGAAACTATGGATAGTCTAGGTGAAACAATAATTAATCCAGTTGATAGATCAAATACTTTAAGTCATGGTGATGCTAATATTAAAACGTCTAAAAAAGAATTTGGTGGTAAAATACTTAATGTGGTTACTAATCTAGAAGCTGGTAAAATCAGTATGCACGCTGATATTGAATATTTAGCTAATGGAGAATCTTTTGAAGATATGCCATTTAGATTAAGAAATGAAAGTACTAAATCTATGGGTGTTGTAGATAATTATAATTCATTACTTATTGCTAATGGTGCTAATCATTTATCAGATGCTGGATTTTTAACAAAAGGTTATGTTCATGCTCAAAAATCTATGCTTACTTTTAAAATTATGAGTAATTTATTTGATACTTATAATGATCCAAATGCTTCTGAAGTTGAAAAACGATATGCTGAAAAAACATTACAAAGATTAGCTAAAGATGTAAAAGGTCAACCATTTGATATTAATAATCGTCAGATAGTACATGATCCTGATGCTAATCCTGAATTTAGTAATATTCTTGATCCAATGGAAATAGAACAAAGTAAAAAATATTATGGTAATGTTGATATGAGTTTTTCTAAACTTGATCAATATATGGTTGATGCTAGAATTGTATGGACTGAAGAAAAGTTTAATCAATGGCTTGGTTTATGGGGTGGAGAAAAGAATCTTAGAAAGTTTATTAATCAATCAATATCCAGTCATACTCATTATATAGAAAAACAACTTAAATCTACTGGTAAAACTTTAGGACATCTAGAACAATCAGCTATACAGGATTATTCAACTTATTTAAATGAATGGTTTTTACCATCTATGGAAAAAGTTAAATCAGGTAAAGCTGCTATGTATTGGGAACCATTTAAAAAATATAAAGATGGTTCTACTATGACATTTGGATATAGAGGACCTTCTAGATATTCTCTTTATGGAATTGCTTCTGGAAATAAACCAGTTGCTAAAGAAATTAAAATGAGATCTAGTATATTACATTTTATAACTCAACCATTTAGTCATGTTACTCCTTCTACTGTTAAAAGTATTAAAGCAAGTAAAAGAGCTTATGGTGGAAATAAATTTTCATCAGCTTATGCAACACTACGAAGATACAAAGATACTATTTGTTCAAATGCTATGGCTAAAGGACACGATTTAAATCTTGATGATATTAATAGATTACTTGATAATAAAGGCGACATTGATGTTAAAAAATTAGCAAGATGGTCCTTTAGTGATGAAGAAAAATCTAAAATAATAAGTAATGTTATAGACGATCTTCAAGAAGCTACAAAAGATGGTAGTAAACTTCAAGGAGCTATTGAAACTATTCTTAATGAAATGCAACAAGATAAATTTGAAAAAGCTTTTGAAAAAGGAAGTAATTTAATTACAACTGTTGCTGCTGAAAAGAATTGGGAAAATTTAGCTAAAGAAAAAGGTGGAGTTTTTACATATTCAAAACGTCCTGAACTTGGTGGAGGTTTTACTTTTCATATAAATGAACTTCTAGATAGAACTCCTGGTTTCACTGATGATGAAGTAACTAAAGCAAAAAATCTTAGTTTAGATTTCTTTGAACATATATATAAAAATTCTCCTGATGGATTTGTAAAAGATTTTGATAGAGAAAAAGGACAAGTTACTTTAAAATATCTTGCAATACATGCTGATACTTCTAAAGCTAATGTAATGAATTATATAAATAAGAGTGCTCAAGAAAAAGGATATGGATATCTATCTACTCCTGCTAAATATCAAAGACATTTGTTTAATGCAATGAAAGAATATGAACTTGAAGTAAAAAAGTTATCATCTGGAAGTAATCAAATAAAAGTTCAAGAAGAATTTCTTAAAAAACAATATCTTTTATATACATTAAAAGGATTTTTAATGGATTCATCTTCAATCTATGCCCGTTCTGCTCAAGAATATGTACCAGTAGGACTTCAATCTCATATTATTGGAACATCAGCTGTAATTGAAAAAGCTAGAGAGATTATGTATCAAGGTGGAATAGAAAAAGCTTATGGAGTTAAAGGAAGTTCTAAACATGATCAATTAATTAAACGATTAGCTGAAGAAAGTGATTTTACTGATGTTATTGTTTCAGAAGATGTATTTAAAAAAATGCAATATCCTGATGGAACTAATATATATGAAAAATTAAAAAAGACAAAAACAAAAGAAGAAGTTAAAAGGGTGATGTCTGGATTAGAATCACATTTTATGTATTCTAATAGTAATCCAAATATACAAGCTGCATCAGATGCAATACAATCACATAGATTAACAATAGTTCCTAAAGATGTAAGAAAATATTTAGCAGTTAGTAATAGTTTAATTCATGCTAACTCTATGCAAGTTAAATTAGCTGGTCGTGATAATGATGGAGATAGAATGGGTTTTGTTGTACATGCTTATGAAACTGCAGATGATTTAGTTAATCTACAAAAAGAACATTCTGAATATAAACGTAAAGTACTTGAATCTTATATTGGACGGCCACGAACTGCTGAAGAAGTAAAAGCTGGAGATGCTAGTAAAATTATTACATTTGGAGAATATGGTAAAAAAGGTTGGGTTAGAGATTTTTCTAATGGAAATGTAAATTATACCTATTATGATGATGCTGGTAGAGAAGTTCATACTTCTGTTCCTATAAATAGTTCTAAAGCTGAAGAACTTTTAGGAGATCCATTCTTTTCAAATTATGCTAAAAATGCTTATACGTTAGAAATGAATACTCCAGCAAGGGCTACTACTCAAGAAGCATATAAACAGTTAGATCGAGTATGTGCAACTGTTGTATCAAAAAATAATATAGGTTTAGCAACTAATATAGCTTATAAAATGACTCGACATCTTATGCAAGTTGGACTTACTGGTAAAAATCCTGATGCTGCAAAATTACTTTATGGTAACTTATCTACTGGAGATGCTGGAATTGCTCAATTATTTATTAGTTTAGCTAAACATGAAACAGATATAAAGGGGTTAGAACAAGTATCTAAAGTTTATGCTAATCCTTTAACCAGAGATGCTGAGACTCATAATGGAGCTAAACAGTTCTTTGAAAGACTTATGCCTAAAGGAATGGAAGGTCGTGGAGAAGAAATTTATAGAATATTTACTGATTCTATGAAAGCGTATAATGAATATACTCCAAGAGATTCTATTAGTTCTGAGATTATAAAATCAATTGATGACATTGATGGTCTTAAAGATGGAACTAATATTATGAACGCAATAATGTCTACTGCTCATGTTGATTTTTTAAATGATTATGGTGATCAAATAAGAGAACAATATAGATCTCCTACTCAAGAAATGTTTGATGTTCTTGGTAAGAAATTTAAATTTGATCCTAGTAAGATTAATTTTAAAAAAGGTGGTAAAATAGGAGCAGTTGGAGCAGCAGTTTATTTAGCATCTAATTTCTTTAGACCTCATCAATTAAGTAATTCATTAAATCCATTTGATGCTTTTACAGATCTAGGATCAGATATTGATAGTTCTCAAAATAGAAAACTATTTACGGATTTAGAACTTGAAAGATCAATACCATTGGATATGGTAAATGCTTCCTTTTCTAAAAAAGCATATATTAAACTTAATAAAAGAAATAATAATCAGGATAAGTCTATGATTATTAATGACATGCTAAAACAAGGTTATAGTAGTACTAATCCTTTATTGCATGAATGGAGAACTTCACCAAGCTATGACTATGCAGACTATACTACCAACGTAGGCTCCTTTGGAACAACTTCATTAGATAGAAAATCTAGATATTAATGGGTATCAAGACAAAATTAGTTATTGATCTTCCAGATGATGTTGATTATACTCAACACGTTAATAATATTAAAAATCAAATATCTAGAATTAATGGATTAGAAACTATTGTAAGTTTACAGACGATAGATGATCCAATCAGCCTTAGTCCAACCAATATAAGAAAAGTAAGTGAAGCTAATGACTAATATTGATCCAAATACAATTGGAAATGCTTTATATTTTATTCTTACTAAAAAAGAACCTTATAGTAAATATATATCTATTTATTCTTCAGATCAATCTCTTGGTAAATCTACTGTTCCTAATTTAATTATAGAAGTTTATAATAAATATTTTAAGCTTCAAGTTAATCTTAATACTCAATCTAAAAGTAATATATTTATTTTACAAGGTGGAGATGTTATTAAAACTGGTAGTGGTAATACTTATTTAATAACTCATTCTGAAGGAACAGTTGGAACTTGGCCAAAATTAACAGATATAGATAATCTAGAAATTAATTCTACTATTAAACAGTATGAAGTTATAAGACCTAATTTTGATAATATTAAAGAAACATTACTTGAAGATCTTCAAAATATTGGAAAAGAAATATTATCCACCGATAGTGAAACTAACCGATTACTTGAGCAAATTCCTGAAACATTAAATAATTCCAAAGATATTAAAAGTGCAGATGGTGTAGACTTTTATTCATTAGGTGAAGGTGCTTTACAAATTGGTGATTTAATTTTTGTTGTTGATCCTACACAACTTGCTTTTAATTCTCAAAACGGATATCAATATTTTCCTACTTTAAGAACTCAAGGTAATCCAAAAATACCAACTACTCAACAAGTTAAAAATTTATCTATTAATTTGATATTTCCAAATGAAGATAGTATAAATTATCAACTTTTAAATTTATATGCAATGTTTAAAAGAACTCCATTTGTTAATATAAGAAATAAAGATATTTGTGAATTTTTTAAAGATATTTGTTTTATGGAAGAATGGCTTCCAGTTGCTCTAGAAAGTATTCAAATACAATCAGTTCCTGGTTTTCCAAATACATTACAAGCATCAATAACAATACTTCCTTTTGATTATAGAATGATGAGTGATGGATTTCAAGCACTTCTTTCAATGGAAGATGTAGAACGTCAACAAACTATTTTATATCGAAATGAAGAATATGATAGATTAATTAGAAAAGCAGAGTCTAAACTTGATGAACAATCTGTATCAGAAGAACGATTTCTAGATGTACTTATTCATGATATAGATAAATCTCCTGATTTTAGAAACAGTTTGCCATTTAGAGCATTTTATCAATCTTTGATAGCTGATCGTAAATTTATAATGAATAGTTCTGGTAAAATAGTTTCTACCTCTAAAAAAGGTAGTTATGATATTGCTTGGTTTAGACCAACTAAGACTGAAAATTTACTTAATGAATATAAAGCTTCTTCTAATAATAAATCAATTACATTATCCTATAATTATATTTCTAAAGATTTTCAAACATTTTCTAAAATAGTTTCTAATGAACGCACTGATAAACAAGTACGACTACTTAAACAACTTACAGATTTTTATACTTCTATTAGAACTAAAGATGATCTTATAAAAGAAATGGTTACTTTTTTTACAAGAAAAGAAGATTTTTATAATATAACTGAAGGAAAATTTCAAGAACTTTCTAATAATATAATTCCTAATTTAGTTACTCGATTTGGTATTACAATGGAAGGTCAAAGTGAAGTAATTATTAAAAATTGGTTTGATCTTCTTACCAAAGGTTTTGCTATAAAACAAGGTTGGGTACAAACATTTGAATCAATACAAAGTATAAATAATTTCTTTGGTGGTAATTTTTCTGTTGATAATACTGATGTTTTAGGATTTTTAAATGGTGTTACTTATACTGATAAAGATACCTTTGGAGTTGGAACATTTCAATGGGGTATTAAGAAAATATGGGATTGGATTGATACTGGAACTGATAAACAAAAAGAATTGAAAAAGAAAAACTTTTCAGCATTTCTAGGAGAATTAAGAGTTGCTATTACTAAAGAAATTACTTCTGAAACTCTTGTTGTAAATCCTACTGCTGATGGTGAAATGTTTAGTATTGCTAGAATACCAATTGTATCAGAAGATATTGTTATAGATAATGTTAGTGATATAATTGTTGGTTGGTCAATTGTGTTTTCTAATAAATTTATTCCAATGACATTACAAGCATATAAATATCCATATTATCAACATATTGGTTCTGAAGATCCAGTAATGTCTTTAAATATAACATCAATATATAATAAAAATAAAGATTTAAAATCACAACTTTCTATATTATCTGAACGTCTTCATGAATCAGCAAAAGTTGTTACTCTTAATGCTCCAGAGTTGATAACATATCTAGATCCTAGAATAACTATTAATGCTGAAGCAAATAATTTATTTAATTCTTTTGGAATTAAAAAAGTTGTATTTGATTCTTTTAATATTGTTAATATTGATGGGCAACCAAATAGTTGGAATATTGCAGTTAATTTTACTCAATCGAATTTTACAATATCTGATTATCATGGTGTATCTCATGTTCCTTCTAATGAAATTGCTATTCTTGAACTTGCTAAAATAGTTTCAAGTATAGAAAAAATTAATGATAATTATGTTGTAATGGATTATAAAACTAGAAGTGGTAATTTATTAAATCTCAATGATATTCTTAAAATAAGATTTCTAGCTTGGTCAGTAAGTAATATTGATCAAAAATATAATATCATTGAATATATTAAACAAGTTAAAAGTGGAAGACAAAGTAAAAATACTGGAACTATTGGAAATGAATTAGCTGATAAATATTTACAAGAATTTTATAAATCTATAGGTAGTCTAGAAAGTTTTTCATTATCACAACCAAATACTACAGAAAATTTTAATGTACGAGAAGTTAATATAACTAAAACTAAAATTTTACAAGATTTAATATCTAATACGCAATATAAAAATATTTTAGATTTTATAAATATTAAAACTGAAGAATTATTTAAATTAAAATCTGAACTTATACGATCTTTGATATTTAATGATAAATCTTGGTTTAGAAATTATTTAGATAGATATGATGCTAGGTATAGAGCTAATCCTATATTGTTACCTTATGTAATAGCTATATTTGATACAATTGAACTTGAACAAAAAAATAAAGTAACATCAAAATTATCACCAATATTTAATTCAATGGAAGAATCTTTTTCTTCAATGGTTTCTATAGATTTTGCAGATAAAATATTAAGAGATCCAGTTGTATATAAAAAAATAATTACTCCAGAAATAATTGGTGAAACTCAGTTTAATAATATAGAACGTTATAAAAAGTTATCTAGAGTTAATTGTTATAATGATTTTGATATTCCTAATTTTTCAGATACTGTTGTTTTAGGACCAGATTTTTATTTATATAATAATATAGTTGATATTTCTGAAAACAGATATTATATATCTGAATCTCTTAAACGATATGCGAAAATTGGTAAACTTGGAGCAATGATGTCTTTAGTTGAATCAACTGATGCTCTTATAAAGTATGACCAAATTATATCACAACTTGAATCTATTGAACCTGAAGTTAAAGAAGCGGTATCAGTATCTCTAGCTGATGATATTCCAGGATATACTTCTGATGGAAATATAAAAGAAATTATAGCTAAATTAAAAAATATACAGACTCAAATATCTTTATGTAATAATAGTATTGATGAAATAAATACAATTTCTGATGATAATCAACAATTATTAGATAAATTTAAAAATGATTTTGAAAATAATTTATATCCTGGAATGAAAAAAGAAGAATTTGATACCGCTTATAAAATAATGGAATCAAAAGTTAGTAAATTAAAATCTGGTATAACTGTTGAAAATATTGATTTTAAAAAGATAAATCTTATACATTCAGCTAGAACAATGACAATGTTAGAAATTTTTGAAATATATAGTGTTTTAAATAATTATATCATTGATGAAATTTCAAGTAAAAATAATATATTTCAAATGAAACCAACTAAACTTGATGATCAAGGTTTAACCAAAAGTTCTTCTGAAAAAGAAGTTGCACAAAAATTGTATAATTATGTTAGATTTGTCCTTATAAATAATAAAAATATAACTACATCTTCATTAGAATCTGGTGGAACTTTTTCAAGTGATAGTTCAACTGAAGATAATTTTAAAAAAGAACTTAAAAAACAATTTAGTGCTGGTGGTATTTCTGATTCATTTAATAAAACTTTATCATTACCCAATTTGCGTAATATACAAAACTATTTATTTAATAAAATAGGTTATTATATAAGATTAAATTCTTTTATTGTTGAATATGGAAAAAGCAATTCTATAGGAAAAATTGATTTAACTAATCTTCCAGAACTTAGTTACTTAGATTTTTGGAATTTTCGATCAATTGAAGAAAATGATAGAAAAATTAAAATAATAAAAGAGTTTTCAGAAAACCAAGATAATAAAAAAGATACAACAATTAAAATGTATCCAACATTTAAATTATTTTTTGTTGAAGAAGATAAAAATTTTATAACACATAATTTTGATGATTATTATACACAGAATGCTATTCAATCTATTGAAATTGTAAGTAATAAAAATTCTGCAAGTAAAACCGCAAGAATTATTTTAAGTAATGTTACTAATTCACTTACTGATAAAATGAGTCTTCTTAGAGAATCTGAAGATTTATTTGGTAATAGTATTGGTACTGATGTTAAAGCTAAAAACTTATTTCTAGGAACTCTAGATGTTAAACCTGGAACTCAAATAATTATTAAAATGGGATATGCTCCTTATGATAATCTATTAACTACTGTATTTCATGGAAGAATTATAGAGATGAATCCTGGAAGCATGGTGGAAATGATTTGTCAGGATTTTGCATCACAACTAAATCATAAAGTAGTATCAGAAAAATTTGGTGTTGCTTCTACTGTTAAAGATTATGGTGATATTGCTTCAGCTACTCTAGATATGATTCCTGGACTTGAAAAACTTGGTAAAGAATCTAAATTTAATATTATAAATACAGATAATTTTACTGGAAGAAATTTAAGAAATATTGGAAGTAATTTTGCTAATAGATATCTTATGAGTAATCTTTTTGGATCACTTTCAGCACTTAATGCTGCTAAAGATAATCCTAGAGATGAAAACATATATTTAAACTATAGTGCTGTAAATACTGTATATCATAAACCAACGTTTGACTGGATTATATATGATCAGACAGTCTGGAGTGTATTACAAGAATTATGTTTATATAATAGAGACAAAATTGCGACAATTAGGACATATAATGAAGATCCAATGTCTAGTAATAATAATCTACGAGAAACAATAGTAGTTGGTGATAAAGCTGGTTATTATAAATGTACAGATTCTTTTGCATTATCTTCTTTAAATATTAAAGAACTTGATGCATTTGCTTCTGAATGGGATACTATTAAAAATTTAATTTTAAATAATAAATATAATTCTGCATATTGGGAAGTTACTAGAGAAGTAGCAAGTCTTAATGAAGGTGAAGTGTTTATATATAGACGTCTTAATAAATCTGGTGTTCAGTTATATTCTTTTCTACAGAATAAATTAAATTCTCTTGTACTTATTGCTCATCTTTTAGATACTTATAAATTAAATAGTAGTCAGTATGTATTTGATCAACTTCTTACATCTCTTACTGAAAATAAGTTTTTTAAAGATGATTTTAAAGAAATGATATATAATATTTATAATTTTAATAAAAATTATTTTATTAATACTGATCAATTAAATTCTACTATATTTGAGAGTTCTACAAAACAAGTTATTAACTTTGAAAAGATTATTACTGATCTTAGAAAATATATTAAAGATGTACAATTTGTAAAAGAATCATATTATAATGTAAAAGATACATCTTCCAATATTGATCAAAAATATCTTAATGATCCTCAGTATAAAAAGATTCAAAAACATCATCTTATAACAGATAGTTCAGATATTATATCAAATAACATTTCTCTTAATTCTTCATTTTCTAATGTTGTTAATGTTTATTATACCAATGAACCAAATATAAATACTGCATCGTTAGATAGTATTAGTCCTGATAAAATAAAAACAAGTGTTAATATGTGGAGTGTTAAAGCTTTTGGTGATCAGAAAGATGAGTTCTCTAGAATATTAAATAGTTATCAAAAGAATATAGATACAAATTGGTTTGATGTTTCTAATACTCTTGCTAGTTTTTATGGTAAATTTCAAAGAATTAAAGGACAAGAATCTTTAAAAAAATATAAAAATTTACAAAATTTTGAATTACCAAGATGGGATTTATTTCCATCATTTGTTCTTGTAGGTGTAAGATTACTTCAAAAAGAAGTTGAAAGGATGTATCAAGGTACAATTGAAATTGTTGGTAATCCTAAAATACAACCTTATGATATTATACATTTACAAGATTACACAAATGATATGCATGGTGTTGTAGAAGTTGAAGAAGTCATTCATTCTTTTACTCCTGAACGAGGATATAGAACTATAATTACTCCTAATCTTATAACTTATGATAGAGATCCTATACAACTTCAAGATATTCAAATTATTAATCAAATATATGATTTTTCTAATGTGAGAAGAAATGTTGCTCATGTTGCTAATATTGCTACTGCTGGTATGTTTAGTATTGTTTCAATGCTAGGACTTGCTGCAGGTGGTATTGGTGGGACAGTCACAGCAATTGGTGCAGGATTACCAGCATTAGGATTTTTATATAATGGAACAGTTGGAGCAGTTGTTAAACAACAGAAGTTTTTGTATGATCAATTAGGACATATTCTTGGAAGAGATTGTATTAATTTTACTTCTTTATTATATCATGGAATGCCATTTATGACTGGATTTGATGGTGTTGATTATACTAATTTAAAAACTTTAATGAATCATAAAGTTGCTGATATTAAAAATCCAATTAATCGATTTTTATCTTTTGGAGATACTTTTGATGCTAATATTATCACTAACTGGAATCCTGAAGAATATGGAATTCTTCAATCTATATTTGGAAAGTTACCTATTACTAGCGATATTGCTAGTTATCAAAATTCAGGTTTAAAGACGGGATTTACTGAGTAATGTTTGATCTAGAAACAAAATATCAACTTAAAGCATTTGTTGGAACTATTGCTGGACTTAATTATTTTAATGATACTCATAAGATTATTAGATTAGAATTTAATAATAAATTTTATGATTTTAAATTTATAAGTTCAAATGAAGTTCCTAATCCTTCTAAACATTTAGCTATCGTTATAACAAGTGAAGAATTTTTATCTGATAATGCGTCTATATCTGAAGAAAGATTAAATTATTTACCAGGAATAGTTGATAAATTTGGAAATATTGGTGATCTTCCATTAGGATTTGTTTATATAATTAATAAAAAACAAACTGTATCTGTTACTAATCCTAATAGTGGTGGAGCTGGATTTGCTATAAATAATACAAATATGTTTGATTATGATAAGATTGCAGTTTCAATCTCACCCCCTTTAGACAATGACTATACTAATACTGAAAAAGATGATAATAAACTTAATAAAAATGTTGGTATTTTTATAAATCATGATGGAACTATACTTGTTAAATCCAAAGGTGGATCAATAACTCTTGGTGAAGAAGGAATATATTTAGCTGGTAATATAGCTTGGGAATCTTCTGAACATCAAAGAGAATGGATGATGGATAATGGATTTCATAGATTTATACCATCAACAATGGTTTCTTTTGCTTTAGCATTACCTGAATTTCCGAATTTAACTACTTTTGCTAATATTGGAAATGCTGCTCAAAAAGTATTAAGTATTGTTAAAAAAGTTAGTAATATATCAAAAATTGTAGGTAAATAATGGCTGAATTTTTTGAAGGAATGAGAGATATTAGATTAAATTATGATCTAGATATTAACTTTAAAAACGGTGACTTATTAACTACTACTGGAATTGATTATATTCAAATTGAGATATATAAATTACTTATTACTGAACCTGGAGATTGGAAAGCTTCTCCTAAACTTGGGTGTACTCCAAATATTTTTACTGGAGCACAAAATACTAAAGACACTGGTAAAAAAATAGAAAATTATCTTAAAGAAGGTTTAAAAGATACTGTTTTTCCAAGTCAAGTTAATGTAAGAGTTGTACCTACTAATTATACAAATATAATGATATTTATTGATATACTATTACAAAATTTTGAAATTGATTCTATTCCTTTCGAATTTGATTTTATTAATGGAATTAAAAAATTTAATAAATTAGATTATGTTGTTAATAAACCAAAATCATCAATCGAATATAAAATAAATAATATATCAAATATTAAACGACCAAATAAATATTTACAACGATTACGAGAAGATACTTTAAGTTTGTAATGGAGAAATAATGGCTACACGACGATCATATATAAATATTGTTGAAGATGGAAGAACTCGATTAGAACAAAATAGTCCTGTTAATAATTTTAATCAACAAGGAATTTCAAAAGCATTTCTAGATATTCTTGGTGTTGAAGTTGAAAAACAATATGATAATCTAGAGTATGTTTATAGGGCAATTGATCCAACAAAAGCTACTGGAAGTGATCTAGAAAAAATAGGATATCTTGTTGGAGAATATAGGACTGAAGCAGTTACACCATCTGATTATTCTACTACAAACTTTTATTTTTATATCGATCCTAAAATTAATATGAGTTTATCTTCAATGATAAAACGAAGTTATACATATGAAGAAAGAAATACTCTTGTTTCTAATGGTTTTTTAACTAATGACATATATGGAGAACCACAAAATTTAATTATACCAATTGATACAGTTGTTCAAAATTTTGATGGAACAATATCTTATACAACTATTAATTCTGTTATTTTAAATAATACTGATAGTTATGTTGGAATAATTGCTACAAATACTGGACCAAGTTATAATGTAGAAACTAATACACTTATTGCTCATACACTTCATCAAATTCCAGAACTTAGAAAAATTTCACAATATATTAAATGTTCAAATAGATTTCCAATTCAAAATGGAAAATATTCAATAAATGATGATGAATTAAGATATAAAATTTCTACTTCTAGAAGTTCAATTAGATCAAATGAATTATCAATACGTAGATCAGCATTAAGTGTTCCTGGTGTTAGAGATATTCTTTTTGAAAAAAATAAATATGGTGCTGGTACTGTTAATATAATTATTGATGGAGTATCACCACTAATTTCTCAAGGGCTTATAGATGCTGTTAAAGAAAAAGTTCAACAAGAACAATCATATGGTGATACAATATATGTTAATAGACCAGAATATATTGGAATAGAATTAGATATTGGTATTGTAATTACTTTAGGTACTATAGATGAATTAAGTGTTAAACAACTTGTTAAAAGTTCAATTATTCAATATATTAATGATCTTCCTATTGGTGGAGAAATTATTTGGAATAGAATAATAGATGTTGTAATGGATGTTTCTGGAGTTGAAGATATTGTACCAAGAACATTTAAATTAGGTGAGTACGATATTTTCCATAAACTTATTAAAAATCAAATAATACTACAATTTCAAAATCAAAAAGCCAGTCTAACACAAAAGTTTTTTTGTGATTATGGACTTTGTAATATATGTATAGTATAATATGAATACAAAATTACCATCTCAAGCTAAATCAACTGAACGATTACTTAGATCTGTTTTACCAGAACATTTTAAAATGGTATCTGATAAAAATTCTAATGGATATAAGTATGTTAATCTTTTATATGGTATTGAATGTGATAATATTTTAGATTCTATACGGGAAGTTTATAATGAATCTTTTATTACTTCTTTTGATTTAAGTAAAGATTATGAATTATATGAAGCTAATTTATCTGGAGTTCCAACTACTTCTTATTTAAATTCAAGTGGATTATTTCCAATTAAAATTACAAATGAATATGAATTTTATAATGGTGATCCAACTAGAATCATTCCTAATGGAACTTTAGAACTTCCAATGTATTATTTATCTTATACTGGAGTTCTTCAAGCAAGTGGTGAATTTAAAAATGGTTTTGATATAGGATTTAATGAACCATGTTGGTCTCAAATATCTGGAATAATTGGATTAGAATATATAAGAAAAGATATGAGAGGTTCTGGATATTTAATTATAACTTCAGATATAGATCAAACTTCTGGATTTTTTAATAATATGTATCCAGTGTTTTCAATTGATGTTGGAAATAATTTAAAAACAAGTGGAGATTTTGTAAATACTTATGGAATATTTAATGGGGTTAAGGAACAAAACTTTTCTGGAAGTTTAACTAATGAAATATTATATCCAATAGATTCAAAAACACTTTTAGAAAGATATCCATTATATAGAGAAGTTCTAGATGATAGTGGAATTTTACGTACTATAGATCATTATGAACCGTATCATGGATGGACTAAAAATGCTAATGGTCAAATTATTGCTGTAGTTGATTATTCTGGTGAATATTATTATGATAATTCAGGTGAAAAAATATATTATAAGACATCATATAATAATCCATATGGATATAATAATTATACAAAAGCTTATTTAGATTTAAAATATATACCAATAAGTGGAACACTTAAAGTTTATGATATAGATATTTTAGATACAAGTGGTAATGCAACTGAAATACCTTATAGTGGCAAAAACTTATATTATTATAAATCTCCTAAAATGTTTTTAGGTAATACTTCTGGTGAATTAGATGCTCAATTTGATCCAATATACCTTGGTTACGAATCAATTGTTCCAAGTGGAATGGGTTTTAGTTCAAATATGGAAGGTTCTGGATGTTCATTATATAAAGTTACTACTTGGAATTATTTACATGAAAGTGGTAAATTAGATGAAGGTTCATTAAGTTATATAGATGGTACTGAAAATATTACAAATAGAATTAGTTTATCTGGATATCATAGTAGATATATGGTTGAGTATAAATATAAAATATATGATAATGATAGATATGTATCTTCTTTAAATTCAAATGGTTCTATTTCTTTTCATACACCAAGTCCAATAATTACTAATTATAAAAATAATGATTATGTTTTAATTGATTATGACTTTACTAAAAATCCTGATTATAAAAATGAAAATTCTAAAATAATAACTTTTGATGGATTAAAATATAGACCAGGATGTAGAATTAATAAAATATCTTTTGATATTCCATTTCTTTTTAATGAAAATGAAATTACTGAAAATTTATATATTAATACAAATAAAGAATATGCAGGATATTCTAATGAATTTATTCCACAATTTAATGATTTAAGATATTATGTTTTAAATTGTTTATTTTCATCGGACGTGTCTGGAAATTTAATTGAAACTGATTTAACTAATACTGGAAACGATTTGACTTATAGTGGTAATAATAATATATTTAAGATTAATTATAATACATTTTTTGGTAAAAAAATTATAAATACTGGTAATGAGTCTTATTTTTATAAAGACAATTATAGTTTTCTTAATATAAATACTTTTTTTAAATTTGATTTTAGATTAAATACAATACAAAATGGAAGATTATTAGAAATCTATGATGTTATTACTTCTACATATATATTTTTAGATATAGATCAATCTGGTAGATTAATTATATATTCTAATAATAAAATATTTTATTCAACAAGTAATTTAATATCAAATTTTAATTATAAAAGTTTAATATTAAAATATTCTCCAGATGAGTTTTCATCAAGTATACCAACTTTTAAAATATATTTTAAAGATAGTGAGCAACTTGGTTATTCAATTATAAATTTAAGTGAAAGTTCTGATAGTAATATTAATTTAATTGATCATACATCATTAAAAGTTTTTAAAAATATGAGTATTGATATTGGTGGTTTTTCTGTATTTTATGAGGATTAATAATGTTAATTAAAAATGTTAAATATGATGGTTCTGGAGATTATACAGATATAACAACTGCTTTCAATGATATGTTAATTAGTGGTGTGGCTGCTACAGGATTAATATCTGATTATTTAATGTTAGTTGATGGTGGTACATATAGTGGTACATTAAGTGGTTTTATACCATATAGTGGAAAATTCAATATTATTGGTAGTGGGACATTATTTAATTTAACATCATCAATATCTAATATTAGTGGAACTTATCAATCTTATTTTGCATCAAATTTATATATTGAAAATTTTATATTTAATTGTTCTGGAATTAATAATTATTCTTTTCAAATTCCATCAGGATTTGGATTAGCATTAAAAAATTCTCAATTTATTAATACTTTTAGTGGAATATATAATTCTGGTGTTGTAGTATTAGATAACGTATCTAGTTGTGGAATTTCTGGATCAGATATATTTATATATAGTCCTAATGGATTTGAACAAATTATTAATTCAGATATATCTAGATATCATACGGCTATTAATAGTTATAATATTAATATTAAAAATTCGAATATTCATCATAATAATAGTGGAATTTATTGTAATAATTTATTTGATATTTATTTATATAAAAGTTTATTATATTCAAATATTTGTGATATTAGAATTGGATCTGGTAATTGTTATATAGATAATTCGACTATAAGTGGAAATATATATACTTCTGGAACTAGTATTTATGTTAATTCTTCTATTATTAATGGAATAAATAATATTAGTGGAATTGTAACTTCTGGATCTACTTTATACAATTCAAATTTATATAATTCAAATTTAAATACTTTATTAACAGTTAGTGGAAATAAATATGGTGATCCTAAATTTAATAATATTTCTATTGGAGATTATAGATTAAAATTTAAACAAACTGAAGGTTCTCAAGCTATAGAAATTAAATCAAATTCTAATTATTCTGATTCAATTAATTTTATAGTTGATCATAGTAAATTACAAATATATGATAGTAATGGAATATTTACAAATAATGAATTTTTACCATATATATATACTCAAGATTCAAGTATAATATTTAGTGATTATAATAGAGAAATTAAATTTTCTGAATTAAAAAATTTGTATAAAAAATTATATTATAAATTATATATTAATCTACAATTTGAAGAATATAATATTTTAACAGATTCAACTTTTAATTTAAATCAAAATGAATATGATAAACATCCTTGGGATTGGGATTATAATGAAATTCAAACAACTCAAATAATTGATAATAATATGTATATTATTCCAAGATCTTTTATAGATATTGAAAATATAATTTTAAATAAAATACCAATATTACCAACTAATATATCATTTTCAAATATAATTAAAGATAATATTAAATGTTATATAGTTCCAGATCTACGTGGAGTTTCTTATGATTATAGTTTATCTTCTCCTGGAAATACAATTGTTTGGATGATAGATGGATTAAATCAGTCTTTAATTAAAAAAGATGCATATTCTGATGAGTATCTAGAAAATTATCCATTACTTTGTTATAATCCTACAAAATCTATAATTAGACCATCTGGATTAATTTATACTGGAGTTGATGGAGATTATTATACATTTATTAAATATGATAATCCAAATTTTAAACTTAAAGGTTTAAGTGAACTTGGTGATTTTCAATGGATTGCTACTGATATTAATCAAAATTTTGATATACGAGGAATTAAAGTTTATAAAAATAATTTGTTTATAACTGCTGGAAAGTATCCTATTAATATAACTAATAGATTAATTATTCCAAGTGGTGAGCCAGTTGGACAATTATTATGGTATAATAATAATGATTTGTTTTTTAATTATATTAAATCTATTGATAATATTAATAATACCACATTAGCTTCTGGAAATTATTATCCGACTGATCTTACTTTTTACGAAGATGGTACTTTAATGATAGCTGATTATTATAATCAAAGTGGATTATATAAATATAATCTAGCATATGATTATTGCATGATAAATTCTACTTATGATAATGAAACAAAAGTTATTTTAAGAGAATATTATGATAACGTTGAAATATAAAAGGAATTAAATATGTCTTATCCTTATGATTTACCTAGTTTAAGTATGTCTACAACATGGATCAGTGGTAACTTCAAGCCTACTGATGTTACTAAAAAAATAATTAATAATTTTACTCCAGTAAATAAATTATCTATGACTAATTCTGTTGGTAATGAAATATCTCTTATACAAAATTATATTAATTCTAAATTTTTAGGAAGAGATGAACTTCCTATACAATCAGGATATATAACTCAATTAAAATCTAATAGTGGTTATTATTATATTTATAATAGTGGATCTTATGATGTTGATAATAGTATTACTATTAATCCATCTAGTATAATATTATATCATGAAGCTCTAGATCCTTATAATATAACTGAAATAATCAGACCAACTGGAGTTTATATTAAAGCCATTAATGGATTTTATGAAACTAATCGTAGAATAATAGATTTTAATTTAAACAAATTATATATGCATGGTGTAGATCCATCTACATTACCTGAAGGTTCTATTTCATGGGATACTAATTTTATACCATATTCAGGATTAAATATTAATAGAACAGATTTAGATATTGATGCTTGTACAAGAATGTTAGATGTAAGTATTAGTGGTATTAAATGGGGTTATACAAGTTATGATGGATTAACATCTAATGTTACAAAACTTGATGTAAATTCTAGTGGTAATATTATAGTATTTCCTAGTGGTCAATTTGTAATTAGTTCAGGTGTTCCTTATGTTGATTGTGGTTTAACAGTAGGTAATATTAATGGTGGTGGTAATGTTTTTATACAAACTAAAAGTGGTGGTGGAGTTTTTATTGGTGGATTAAATAATATTGATTCAATAATATCTTATGCAACTAATAGATTATTATTACAATGTGGTTCTTCAGATATTAAATTATATTCAACTGTTCCTAAAGTAGCAATTACTGGAGATACAATTATTGATAATCATACTTTAGTTGTTAGTTCAGGTCAAGCATATACAGATTGTGGAATAACTATTGGTAATGATAATTATAGTGGAAATATGTTTATAAGAACAAGTGCTGGTGGTGGTATTCTATTAAAAGGTGATAATGGAATGATTGATAGATTACAAACATTTGGTACAAGTACAGTTATAGAAAATCAAGGTGGCGTAGTTAATGGATCAATAACAATAGATACTAGTCCTGAAAATAGTGGAATTGTATTTGTTACTGGAGATTCAACTATAACTATTCCAGGATCAGGAACTATAACATTACCAGTAAATGCAACAGATCCTACATCTAGTTATGCTTTAACAAATGCTATTAAAGATGTTTTAATTAAAATTGGATTTTGTTCATGAAAAAATTATGTAAAAAATGTAATATCGAAAAAGATCTAATCGATTTTTATACTGATAAATATACAAAATCTGATATTCGTTATGAATAATATTAAACTTAAAATTAAGAAAATTAAATAAATGAAACCTATTAAGAAACAAGTATGGGATAATATGAGCGTTTTTGCTCTTCTAAATGGTATATCTATTTGGAATGAAAATTATCAATCTTTAAAATATGTTAGAAAACCGTATGAAACTAATCTTGATGTTCGTGATAATGTTTTAAAATCTCATGACTATAAAACAGATATTACACAACAAGGTTTAATTAATTCTATTTATAATGAATTAGATCTTATTCCATATAATGTATTAAAAAAATCAATATTTTATTTATCTTATAATCCAGTCCCATCAGGAAATATTGAAGTTCAAGATATATCTGGATTTTATAAAACTTCAAGTGGTACTTGGAATTCTATTGGTCCTCAAATTTGGAGTGATAATTATTTTATAGCAAAACAAAATAAAATAGGATTTATAGTTTGGGAAGATATTAAATTTAATAATATATCAAATATTAAAAATTATACATATTCTAATGTTGTTGAAGTTTTTCGTGAATTTAATGATAAAACTGAATTAAAATTTGAATATTACATTCAAGTTAAAGATAGTTATGATAATATTAATTTAATAAGATATACTGACATGAATTGTCAAACCGATAGTAATGATATTAGATATACTTATAGATTTCCTACAGTGTCTGGATTAAATCTAGATGGTGATATATTTTGTTATACATTAGGTGATATTCCATCTCAAATAAAACATTTGTATATGGATGATAATAATTATCCTACTCAATTATATTATGATCTTAAAAACTATTTAGATAATAAATATAAACATAGATGGGATAAAATAACTAATAATTCTTGTATATGGGATATTAATAAAAATTATGGTAGTGGTCAAATTAATAGTTTTTATGATGCTTTAGCTCCAGAGAATCATTTTAGTAGTTCTATTACACATACTGGATATTATGGAGGAATAGAATCTTTATCTTATAGTCTCCATCAATCAGACTTTTTAGAAATTTCTGGAAATCAAAGTTGGTATCTAAAACTTTATCCAGGTAAATTTTATATAGATGGTATTCCTTTTTATTATTTTGAAAATCCTCAAGTTTCACAATTAGATCTAATTTTAAGTGGTAATCTATATTATTCATCTATACCTAGTGGATTATCTCGTGGAATGTATACAATAGCTTCAAAAAGTGGATATTATGATACATATTATTGTAATAACTCTAGAGATGAATTTTTAAGTGGAGTTTATGAAGATTATTCTTATAGAACTGGTTTTGATGGAAATAAAAGTTGGGGAGATATATATAGAAAACGTCCAAATATAAATAATAATATAGGGTTTCAAATAGATCTAGATTATGGTCAATATAAAATAGATTTTGATAATAATTTAATATATTTTAATTTACCTAATATTACTGATTATAATAAGGTTACTTTTGTTTGGGATAATCTTTTAGTTCCTAGTGGATCTATACTATATTATGATTTAAATCCTCTTAATGAACAAAATTTAAGTTTAGAGAAATTTTTTATGTACTTATCTCTAGTTCCAAATAAATATTATAATAGTTATTTAAGACCATGATTTCAAATATAATTAGTAATCAAAGAAGAACTCCATATAGACTTGAATCTAATGATATTATTAATATTAGATTAAATTTATATAATAATAATAAACAATTTTATAATCAAAATATTCAATTAGAATTTTATTTAAATTATCCAAGTGGATGGAATAAAGTAGCTGATTCAATAAGTACAAAAAATGGTAGTCAAAATTTAAATTGTTCTTGTTTATATATAAGTAATATATCAAATTGTCTTGGGTATGTAAAAGCTACCATTAATAATAACTCTTATAATTCTAATATAATAAGATTTAATTTTATTTCAAAATATACATATAATAATTATATATATAATTTTGAAAATATATTAACAACATATGAAAATAATATTTTTACTTTTTAGGAAATATAATGGCAATTACTACTTATAATTGGGTTAAAGAAAGTGGTCATTTATATGATAACTTTAATACGTGGGTTACTAATCAAGAAGATAATGAAGTTTCTGTTGCAATAGGTCAAAATATCGTATTAACTGGTGATCTTACTATTCCATCTGGAATAAATATTATTGAATTTTATAATGGTGCTGGATTTTATGGTCCATATAATTTAACTATTAGTAGAATGACTGCTAAACCAAGACATCAAATTTTTAATAGTGGATGTACATGTACTTTTCAAATAGGCGCAATAGATTATCTTTTACCAGAATGGTTTGGAAGTGGAAATGGTAATTTATATTTTGGATTAACTAATACTATACCTTCGATTAAAATTCCACTATCTAGAATATATATAGATGGTGGACTTGCTATAGGTGATAATATAAATACTGGTAATGGTAATTTATATGTTAATGGTAGTGGAACTTTTGGTGGAAATATACATTTAAATGAATTAAGTACCGTTGATGGTGTTGATATTTCTACATTACCAACTTATATAAGTAATACTTCTGGACAACTAGATTCTAGGATAACTTCTAATACTAATAATCTTTCAAATACATCAGGACAATTAAGTACACGAATAGATGCTACTGGTTTATATAATTATAATCTAATAAATAATCATAGTAATTTAACAATAACCGCTCATGGTGGTTTAGCATCTGGAAATCATAATCATGGTCTTGGAACTTCAGGAAAACTTTTAAAATTTGTATCATCATCTGGATATTCAGATAGTATGATTAATGATTCAGGAAATCAAATATATATTGGTTCAACTAATAACTATGTTAAATTTAATGAAAATGGATATTTATTAAATGTTGGAAGTGGAAAAGCTTGGAGAGATGAAATTGGATCTGCTATGTCATTACAATCAACTGGTCCAGGAATTTCTTTAAATATTTCTGGTGGAACAATTGATTATATAAATACATCTAATTATAGTGATTTTGCAACAACTAATGTTCAATTAAATCATGATATAGATAGTAATTGTTATATTAGTCCTCATTTGCATTATATTCAATCATCGTCTGGATATCCTAACTGGGTATGTCAATATAGATGGCAAACTAATGGACAAGTTAATACTGTTAATTGGTCTGGAATACCTGGAACTGGTATATATTTATATACAACTGGAACTTTAAATCAAATATTTGAATTTAGAGATATATATCCACCTACTCAATCTGGAATGAGTGATATTGTTCAATTTAGATTAATACGTGATGCAAATAATGCAAGTGGATATTATGGTGGAAGTGATAGTTCTCTTGGAACTGTAAGTTTTACAAGTTTTGATGTCCATGTTTGTATAGATTCTTTTGGAAGTAGACAAGAATGGATAAAATAGGAGAAAATATATGAATCAAATTACTTTAAAATCATCATTCTTTTCATTTTTATCTTATGATGAAAAAAATGTACAAGATAAGATACATAAAACTTTTAAAGATCATAAAACTCATTTTATAAAAAATGAAGATGGAAGTCACTTTTTTGGTCTTATTATTGATAATATTAATAAAATAGCATATCTTGTTAATCGTGGAACTGATGGTGATAATAATCTTGGAAATTTACATTCATGGTTATATGATGCTAATCTTTTTACTGGTAGTGATGGAATGCATAATGGTTTTCAAAAATTAGCTAATAAAGTATTTGATCAATTTAAAGATATACTTGTTAATTATAAAACAATTGTTTGTTGTGGTCATTCTCAAGGATCTGGTGTTGCTCAAATACTTGCTAAATTATGTTGTGAAAATCTTTCTAAAGATAAGAAAATTAAATTAATAGTATTTGCTGCGCCACCATCTGGAAATTATACTTTTAAAGAAATTGTTCAAAAATTTATAGATAATGGACAACTTGAAGTAGAACGATATATTATGCCAGGTGATCCAATAGCATCTAAAAAACTTAGAAATAAAAAAAGTATATTACTTAATGGAGAAGATGTTGGCCCAGATAGTTGGCTTCCAGATATCATACAGACTAAACTTGGTCCATTTGAAGCAATAAATCATTCATGTAAAGTCTATGTTGTTGGACTTATATTAGAACTTCTTAAAAGTGATATTGAAACTTTAGAAGACTTAAATTTTCTAGGATGTTTGTTTAGAAATTGTGTTAATTAACTATACTAAAACTGATTGGAGAATTATATGAACGTATTAAATAATATTTTATCACATCAAGAAATTATAATTGCAATTATTGGGGTTTTGACACCAATAATATATCGGGCATTACAAAAATTAGTACAATATCTTCCTTCTGAATATAAAAAAATAGGAAATAAAATTAAACCTACAACTATTACAATAATACTTCGATTTTTATTTGGTAAAACTGCTACTTTTTATAAATGTTTTGTTAAAAAAGATCCAAAAGCTACTGAAGAATTATTAAAAATAGCTAATCAATATATAAATAATAAACTTAAATAATTGGAAAATTTAAATGTCAGAATTATCAATTTTAATTCCAGCAAGAAATGAAATGTGGTTACAAAATACTATTGATGATATTCTTAAAAATATAGAATTAGATACAGAAATTATAGTTTGTTTAGATGGATATTGGCCTTATATTCCAATAAAAGATGATAAACGAGTAAAAATAATACATTATACAGAATCAGTTGGTCAAAGAGCAGCTACAAATGATGCAGCTAAATTATCTAGATCTAAATATATAATGAAATGTGATGCTCATTGTGCTTTTGATAAAGGATTTGATAAAAAACTATTAAGTACAATAGAAGATAATTGGACAGTTATTCCAAGAATGTATAATCTTCATGTGTTTAATTGGTTATGTAAAAAATGTAATAATGAAACTTATCAAGGACCTACTCCAACAAAATGTGATAAATGTGAAGGTGCTGAGTTTGAACGTAAATTAATTTGGAAACCAAGATTAAATCGCAAAACTGATTTTACAAGATTCGACAGTGATCTTCATTTTCAATATTGGTCTGATTATGAAAAACGTCCTGAAGCTAAAGGTGATATTGTTGATGTGATGTCAAATCTCGGGGCTTGTTGGTTGATGTCTCGTAAACGATACTGGTCATTAGATGGTCTTGATGAAGAACATGGTTCCTGGGGTCAGATGGGTACTGAGATAAGTTGTAAGAGTTGGTTATCTGGAGGAAGACAAGTAGTTAACAAAACAACATGGTTTTCTCATCTATTTAGAACCCAAGGTGGAGATTTTGGATTTCCTTACCAAATATCAGATAAACAAGTCCAGAATGCCAGAAAAAGATCAAGAGAATTGTGGTTAGAAAATAAGTGGCCTAAAGCTATTAAAAAATTAGATTGGCTGATTAATAAATTTTCACCAGTACCAACATGGGAAATAAAATGAAAATAAAGTATAAAATAATAGAAGATCGCTATGTAGACAAAGAGTGCAAAGATTTTGATATTATATCCATTCATTATGCAGGTCCAGAAGGTCTTGTATGTGTGTGGTATAAAGATTATACTGATGAATTATCTTTATTAAGTAAAATAGATGAAATAACTTGATAACTAATAAATTTTTACCTGTGCCTACATGGGAAACTTAATGAAATATCCAGATAATTTAACCATAATATATCTTACGAACAACTTGATGCCTGAAGGTTGGATGAAATTTCAATTAGATGCTTTTGCTAAAGCATCTGAAGGATATAAAGTTATTTCTGTGTCTAGAGTTCCAATGAATTTAGGTTATAATATTATTCAAACAGAACCATCTTCTTATTGGAATATTTATTACCAATTAATGAAAGCAGCTAAATTAGCAGATACAGATTTTATAGCAACTGCTGAAGATGACACGTTATATACACATCAACATTATCATGAATTTAGACCAAATGTTGATGAAATAGCTTATGATCGATCAAGATGGTCTTTATTTACATGGGATAAAGACCCAATATATTGTTTAAGAAATAGAGTATGTAATTGTTCAATGATTTCACCAAAAAAGTTATTTATCGATGCAATTGAAGAACGCATAGAAAAATATCCTAATGGACTTCCAAACAGTGAAGTGGGAGAAGTAGGTAGAGAAAGAATAGAGTTACGTCTTAAAGTTAAACGTAATAAATTAGTAGAATTTTATTGTACTAATTCAATTGTACAACTTAATCATACTAATGGTGAAGATATAAGACAAAAAGAAAAATGGAAATCACATGGTCAAATTAAAGCATATGATATTCCTACTTGGGGTAAAGCAAAAAATATAGTGGAGATTTATAATGGACGTTAGAAAAGCAATTTTAGAAAAGTTTAGATTTAGAGGAACTAGAGATAATATGCCAATGTCCTCACCTAAAGGAACAAGAGAAACATTAGCAGAATTACTTGAGGAACTTGATTTTAATAAAGGAATCGAGGTAGGATCTAGAAAAGGTCACTATGCAATGGTATTATGTCAGAAAAATCCTAAGTTAGAATTAACTTGTATTGATCCTTGGAAAGCTTATAGTCATTTAACACAAGAAAAACAAGATGAAATATTTGAAGAATGGAAAAAGAATATGCAACCATTTAATGCTAAATTTATAAGAAAATATAGTATGGATGCATTGATTGATTTTGAAGATAGATCTCTTGATTTTGCTTTTATAGATGGTAATCATGAATTTGATTATGCTGCACCTGATATTATTTTTTGGGCAAAAAAAGTAAAAGTTGGTGGAATTTTTGCAGTACATGATTATTATAATTTTTATAGATCTGGTGTTATTAAAGCAGTAGATGCATATACACATTGTAATAGAATTAAAGAATGGTATTGTACTCAAGAAAAAACACCAATAGCATTTTGGATTAATATATGAGAAATGAAGATATAAGATTGCGTAATAGTTTAAATGTTGGAAGTCATCTTCCAGTTTTAATGAAATTATTTTCTATTACTGATGGACCAATAGTTGAATATGGTGGAGGAATAAATTCTACTATATTTTTTCATTGGGCGTGTTTTTCAACAGAAAGAAAATTGCTGACTCTAGAGAGTGATTGGATAAATCATAAACTATTAAGAAAATTTAGAACCGATTGGCATCAATGTCAATTTGTTAGACATTGGAATGATGCAATTGTTGAAGATAATTATTCACTAGTTTTTATAGATCATAACCCAGCTGCTCAAAGGCATGTGGATGTTAAAAAACATATAAATGCTGAATATGTTGTACTTCATGATTCTGAACCAGATAAAAATAATATTTATTTTTATGATCGAATTTATCCTTTATTTAAATATAAACTTGATTATACAAAATCTTGGCCTAATACAACAATATTAAGCAATGTTCATAGATTAAATAAATTGAAAATATGATTCCGAAAGTTATCAATCAAGTTTGGCTTTATCCACCTATAGATAATAAATATCTTAATTGGTCTAAAACGTTTGATATATCTGGATTTAAACATAAAATTTGGGAATTACAAGATTGTTTAAATTTATTAAGTCCTGAAACAGTAAGTATTATAGAAGATCCAAATGTGCATTGGATATATAAGGCTACTTTTGCAAGATATGATATTTTAAGACTATTTGGAGGTTTTTATGCTGATATGGATATGGAATGTATAAAGTCTTTCGAAGATTTATGCAATCAAGATTTTATATGCGTAAAACAAAATGATAGAGAAATATCAGATGCTTTTATAGGATGTTCTAAAAATAATAGTATTATAGATAGAGTTTATCAAAAAGCTTTATATAATTTTAATAATCTTAAAAATAAAAGTTCCAAACGTTGGATTCTAGAAACTGCAAGCGTATTTATGATAACAAAAGAATTAACAGATCAAATTCCATTAGAACAAGAATATTTTTGTCCTATCTGGAAAGGTCGAGGAAAAGTTACAGATAAAACATATTGTATTCACCATTATACAAGGTCATGGAAAAGATGATAAAACTATCAATAATTCATCCTGTACTTAATAGTCACGAAGTTGTAAGACGACAATTGCTTCATTATGAAAAACAAAATTTACCTGATGAAGTAGAGATTATTATAGTAGATGATGATAGCGATCCTCCATTAATTAATAATGGATTAAAAAACTTATCCATTTATTATACCCATGACCCAAGACCTTGGACTTGGCCTATTGCAAGAAATCTTGGAGCGAAGATGGCTAAAGGTGAATTACTATTCTTTGCTGACATTGATTATATAATCCCAAGAGAAGCAGTTTTAATGGGATTAGGACTTAAAGAAGATAGAATGAATGTGCGTAGAGAATTTGGAGTTCTCGATGAAAATGGTAATTTAACACAAGACTTAGATGTATTAAGACAATATGGATTACTCGAAGGCCGCATACAAAGTAAAGGTGTGAATGTATCTGCCCATACAAATACATTTATAATGAAAAAAGACGTATTTTTTAAAATGAATGGTTATAGAACAGATCGAATAGGTAAACCTTACCCACAAAGAGAAGATGGTGATTTTGATCGAGATTGGTTGAAACGATATGAAAAAGGTGAAGTAAACAGAACTCATGATAGGCCAACTGTTTATATGTTTCCAAACGGTAAGTTCTGTGGAGATTTAGATTATAATCCTTTTGGACTTTTTCATACAACGAGTAGGAAGAATTAAATGTTTAAAAATTTAATTAGAATAATTATATTAATAACTTTAAGTAGTTTTAATATTAATGCCACCAGATACTATGTGGACAATGCTGCCGCTAATGATGCAGGAACTGGTGCAGTAGGCAGTCCTAAAAAATATATTCCATCTGGCATTGCTTTATTATCGGCTTCTGGTGGAGATACTGTTGTTGTTAAAGATGGGACGTATTCAGGTACAAGTAATCTAATTAATACATTCGTAAATGGTGTATCTGGAGCGTATAATACTTTAATGGCCGAAAATAGTGGAGGAGTTATATCTACTGCGGGACTTCAATTTGTTAGGTCTACTTCTCCATATAGTTTTCAACAGTATATAATAATAAAAGGAATTAAATTTAGTAATTCTGCACCTAAACAAGTACAAGGTCAACGTATAAAATTCTTTGAATGTGCTTTTCAAGGTGGTGCAGCAACTGACAATACCTCTACTGTAGAAGTTGGCACCGATAACTACAATGATACTAGGTATATTTTGTTTGAAGATTGTTGGGCTTATGGTAGTGGAGGAAGATATAATTTTGAAATTTTCAATTCGGATACAATAGTAATGCGAAGAGTTGTAATTCGACATGATGGTGGCTGGACTGATTCGAAAGGTGATCCTGAAGCTGGGATTGCAAACTATAATAGTAGTTGTTGTGAGTATCAAAACTGTATAGTTATAGACTGCGATCAGACATATCACACTTGGGGCAGGGCAGTATATACTATTTTTAATACATATTCAGAAGGAGCTGGTGGTATTCCACATCCAACTAATAATGTAAATTATAGAGGTTGTATAATTTTGAATGTGGATGGTTCTGGATTTGAAAGCGATGGTGATGGAGCATCTCCACATCCAGCTACTGATATTATATCAAATTACTATGATGTAGTATGTTGGAATTCGTTTGCAGGAGGTTTTTCTGGAGGTTCTACTGGTGGAACTACAATACTTACATTAAATCGATGTACTTTCGGTGGGTCAGATAATTCAGGGGGTTGGACATCAGGTTTTGATAAGTGGGATAATGGATCTTTTACAATCACTAATACAATCTGTACAGGATATGATGGTATAGACTTCTCTTCTGAATGTGCAGCAAGTTATTGTAACACATATAATAACTCTGATAATGGGACATGTTCTAATTGTCAAACATATAGTCCTTTCACTAACGGTTTACTATATCCTATTAGAATTGAAGCAGGTAGTAATTTATTATCAGCTGGTCAATCTGGAGGACAAATTGGTGCTACTATAGTTAAAAGAATGGGAACATCTGGAACCTTATGGGGAGAGAGTGGATATAATACTTTATCTGATGTAGATTTATGGCCGTGGCCCAATGAAGCAAGAATAAAAGCAGATATGGCTGCGGTAAGTGCAAGAGGGTTTTGTACAGGTAATTCAATGAATGGACAAGCACAATCACTGACTAAATACATTTGGGAATATGCTGGAAATGAAGCTCCTTCATTCGGTTCTACTCCTGTAAAAGTAACTTGGGTAGGGGGTACTTCCACCAATGCTGCTTTAGCTGCTAATTACTCTCCAGCTCAAGCGCCTACCTCCATCGATACCATCTTACTTAATACTGGATCTGTTGATTTTGTAGTAGGGTCTGTTATTAATGTTGCGTATGTAAGTCAAGTCACCGGCTATACTGGAACTTTTACCGTAAATGATACATTGAAAACTAATTATTTAGGGCTTGGCACATGTGCGGCAAGTTTTAATGCGCCTTGTGTTATAAAAGATTCTGTTGTTTATGCAACTGCTTCTACCCCCACTGGAAATGCGGGAAGCAAGATAATATCTGTTGCTGGTAGTACGTTGAGAGTTAGGTTGAATGGTAATGTAGGAACACCGAGAGTAGTGATGACTTCAGGTAGTAAAATTAAATGGTAGTTAAGGAATAATATATGGCACATGAAATAGCAGTATCAATTGAAACTTTACCTTCAACTATCTCAATCGATAAAAAAGGTAAACGGCATATTACGCACAGAAGAAGTGGGGACATTGTTGCTCCAATATCAGACTTTAAAAAGGTAGAAAAATGGCTTGAGATAGTTTGTTCTTTCGGAAATCCAAAACACCCAAATCATGAGTTAATTTTTGATGGTTTAGTTAATAACTGCGATTGGAAGAAGAATAAACATGTAGATGGTGCAAAGGGTATCTGGAGTAAAGAGCTACAAGATAAATGGTTTGAAGCTGATTGTAAATCTTCTACAGAATATGATCGAATAGCTAACTTGACACGTCTATGGAATAGCGAAATCAAACAGACTATCGGTTGGATAGATCATATGGGTAAGGAACCTAACGGTGTTGAAGATTTAGTTAATACTTGGCAATGGAGTAAACACGAAAAGTCAAACTTTTATGTAGTTGTTAATAGTGATGCAAATGAACAAGAGATGAAGGAATTATCAAATCGAGATATTAGTGACAGTACAGACGTAAGAGAAATTAGAAGGAAAAATATCGATTGGGAATCAGATTTGTTATTATCGAATAGTAAAAAAAATAATATTAAAAATAGAAATACTGTTGTACACCCCGACTTTTCTAACCCTATGTCTAAGGTTAAAATATCATGAAAATTTTACAAACTTTTTTCCTGTTGCTGTTCTTTCTGGTGTCGATTGCGGATGCTGCGATACGGTACATCTCCCCCACCGGAAGCAACGCTGCTGCCGGAACAACTGGTGCTCCATGGAGGACGTTTGAATACGCATTCGGTGAGATTTCTGGTGGAGACACCTTGTATTTAAAGCCCGGCACATACTCAGAGGCTGCGGGGACCGGATACATATCGTGGGAAGGTACCGGATCTGGTCAACCACCATCCGGGGTATCGCGCACGCACATGACGCTCGTTGCGGCCACGGTAGAGGATTCAACCTTTGTTACCGGAGTATTGTTTTTAGGGAGATCCGACAGAAAAGACACCTGTATTTACGTAAGGGGAATAACGTTTAACGGGGGCGTGCATCTTTACAATAACCGGCATTGTGTGGTTAAAAATTGCGGTGGTTATAATACATTGGAGAACGGTGGGGTAGTTTTTGAGATATCTCCTGACGGAGATCACCAAATGGGATGTACCAACAATTTGATCGAAGACTGTTGGGCGTGGGGGCAAAATAGGGGAATTGCATTAGATTACATAGCGGATAGTAATACGTGGCGCAGGGTTGTAATACGCGGCGATGGATGCAACAGTGCCGCGTGTGTAGGGTCTGGAAACCCTAACGTTGGTATATCGTGTTACGCATCAAAGAGAGTTACTTTTCAAAATTTAATAATTGTCGATAGAGTGCTTGGCGGTGGTGAGCCGTATGCAAATTTTGCAACAGCGGAGCACGCACAGGGTAATCTTGGACCGCTAAAAGTCCAGGGGTGCATATCTTTAAACGGCCCGGATGAGGGGTACTATTTCGAGGCTGAAAACGCAAACGACAGTACATTTATAATAGAGAATTCCATTGCGTGGGACATGGCCGACGACGGATTTAGTTTACAAAATCATGCGTTCCCGCATACGATAATCAGGCGATGCACCTCCGGTTATATAGGTGGCGACAACGCTTTTCGAACCGTTGAGGTTACAAGTGCGCTACTGGATAATTTACTTTCAATAAACGCGACAACGTACTCGTTTAGCTGTAATATCCAACCTCAGTACGTGTGTGCTTATAATGGCGGGACATACAATCAAACCACTCCGGCGCATCCGATAACGACAGACCCTGGGATGCGATACATTTGCAGGATAGAATCTAATAGCACTTGTCACGGAACCGGGTCGAATGGATCTGATATCGGGGCAAATATTTTATACCGATACGGTCTGGACGGTACATTTTTTGGGGAACCTGGGTATGACAGCCTAACCACGATATCGTTGTGGCCGTACCCAAATGAGGCCAGAATACGAAGGGATTTTCTACGGTACAATAACGAATCTGACGAATCGCGAGGATTCTGTGATGATGCTGTTGCGGCGTCATTGACGGAGTACGTTTGGGAATACCAATATAGGAATGAGGCTCCTTCTTTTGGTGGATCTCCTGTTAAAATAACCTGGGTAGGTGGATCTTCGACCAATGCTGCTTTAGCTGCTAATTACTCTCCAGCTCAAGCGCCTACTTCAATTGATACAATATTACTTAATACTGGATCTGTTGATTTTGTAGTAGGGTCTGTTCTTAATGTAGCGTATGTAAGTCAAGTCACTGGATATACTGGAATCGTTACCATTAATGATACATTGAAAACTAATTATTTAGGACTTGGAACATGTGTAGCGAGTTTTAATGCTCCTTGTGTCATTCGAGATTCTGTTGTTTATGCTTCAGAATCTACACCCACTGGAAATGCAGGAAGTAAGATAATTTCTGTTTCAGGAAGTACGCTAAGAGTAAGGTTGAATGGTAATGTAGGGACACCAAGAGTAGTGATGACTTCAGGTAGTAAAATTAAATGGTAACTAAGGAATAATATAATGCCAACATATGATATAGGTACTGGACAGACCTACACTACGATATCTGCGTGGGAAACCGCCAGAGATATATCCCGGACAGAAGATGAGGTCGGCGAATGCCTTGCCGAACTCTTTAATGAAAACGTCAACTTTACCGGAGGGACGCCAAACGGATACTGGATGAAGCTGCGTGGCAAGGCTGGAGCGAGGCACGATGGCCGTGCTTACGAGGTCAGTAGTGTAGCCTGCGCCCGCATTTACCGCTCTGCAAATGCCACAACAGTAAACGTTGACGTCGGTGGCATAGAAATAGCATGGCTTGACATTAAAGGTCCGGGAAACTACACCCAGGACACCATCAGCCGTGCGGGTGACTTAACTGCCGATGGCGATTTCAGGCTACATCATTGTATCATACATAACAACTTTGCAAATAATAACGGCTCTCAGGTAGCCATCACGATGTCGGATGATTCGGAAACGACGAATTACCGAATATATCGAAACCTCGTCTATGGCTTCGGTGGTGCTGGCATATTACCGTATCAGATTGGTGGTACTACAAAATACGTCTATGCGTACCATAATACTTGTGCTTTATGTGGGCAAGTATTAGGTGAAACTGATGCTGGTGGTATTCAGAACAGTATGACAGAAAGTACCGCCTATTTTGAAAATAATGTCTCAGTTGGTCAACTAAATGTAGATTATTATGGAACAAATTACGGTAGCTGGGACAACAATGCTTCTGAGGATACTACAGGAGATTCTACTGGTGGTCCTGCTCATAATGTAGACCTTAGAAGTCTTAATCCAAGTGGTTTATTTCAGAACTATACAAGCACTTATGCGTCTATTGATCTACGCACAAAAGTAGATTCTGATTTAATTGGAATGGGTGATACAACTTATTCTACTACCGATTTTCCTGAAATAGACATACCAATTACTGGTGGTGATGCTATTACAGGAACATGGGATATAGGAGCAGATCAATATGCAGAGGCTGTAAATACCGCAAGTAATTCTCCTTCTACTTCACCATCAAGTAGCGCAAGTAATAGCCCTTCTACTTCACCAAGCCCAAGTAATTCACCAAGTAATTCTTTATCTACAAGTGCTTCAAATAGTCCTTCTAGTTCAGTTTCAAATTCACTAAGTAACTCACCAAGTACATCTATATCAATTAGTCCTTCTACAAGTGAGTCAAGTTCACCATCTCCATCAAATAGTCCATCTACTTCTCCCAGTCCTGGAATTAGTGCTTCTAATTCACCAAGCACATCTTTAAGTAATTCTTTATCAGATAGCCCTTCTTCTTCGTTATCAAGTTCTATTAGTAGTAGTCCGTCTCCTTCTAATAGTGCAAGTGAATCACCTAGTACATCTTTAAGTGAAAGCCCATCAACAAGTTTATCAAGTAGTATTAGTAATTCTTTGTCTAGTAGTCCATCTACTTCTCCAAGTAGTAGTCCACCTGAATTTAGCCTAATATCTTATTCTGATGATTATGATAATAATGCTATTCTTTATACACAAGAATTGTTCACTGTTCAAGAAAATGATTTATTAGTTGGTGTATGTATGTGGGAAGAGAGTAGTAGGACACCAATCTTACAAGAAAATACTTTAGCTTATAATTTTACAATGTTAGATGTTATTACAAATGCTAACAGTACAAATGTAAGATTTGGTTATCATGTTGTAACTTCTGCGGAGGCTGGAACTGGGATTAGATATAGAGCAGATTATGGTTCTATTACATCATTAGCCACAATTTCTGTTTATTTATTTAGACCAACTTCAGGTATCCCAGAAATAGAAGTGTTTGGTTCTGGAATTGGAACTGGAACATCTCCACAAACCAATAGTATATCTACAGCAGGGCCTTCTGTAATTGTAGCTGCATTAGATTGTTATGGCGGAGGAGTTAGTAATCAACAAATTAATTTAACTACTCCTGATACAATTTATACTTTAAGTTCAGATGAATCTACTTTTTATACAACTGAAACTTCTCTTTTATCCAATATTTATGCATCTGCTACATGCTCTAATGATGCGTGGGCAATGGGAATTATTGCTTTTAAAGTTTCTTCGGGAGGAAGTAGCGCCTCAAGTTCACCATCTACTAGTGAATCAAGTTCACCGAGTCCTAGTACATCCGTATCAAACAGTGTATCAAGTAGTTTATCAAATAGTGCCAGTGAATCTCCATCAAGTTCATTAAGTAATTCATTATCAGATAGCCCGAGTAGTAGCGAATCCTCTTCTATTTCAAATAGTCCATCACCAAGTTTATCACCTTCTAATAGTGCATCTGATTCTCCAAGTAATAGCGAATCAAGTTCTCCTTCTTCGAGTATAAGTTCAAGTATATCAAGCAGTGTTAGTAATTCACCATCAACATCTCCTAGTCCTTCAAATTCACCAAGTTCATCTATAAGTAGTTCTATTTCTAACAGTGCTAGTACAAGTCCTAGTTATAGTTTATCTAATAGTCCAAGTACCTCTATTTCTAATTCAAGTAGTAATAGTCCATCACCTAGTAATTCATTATCAAGTTCAGTATCATCAAGTCTTTCAACAAGTCCTTCTACTTCATTAAGCAATAGTATTTCTAATTCACTTTCTTCGAGTATATCTTCGTCTCCAAGTAATAGTCCTAGTCCAAGCAATAGTCCATCTATTTCAGAATCGAATAGTCCTTCTACGTCTATTAGTAATAGTGCTTCAAGTTCCCCTTCGAGTTCACCTAGTCCAAGCAATTCTTTAAGCAATAGTCCATCTTTAAGTCCAAGTATTTCGTTGAGTAATTCACCATCTACTTCGCCTTCTCCATCAAGTTCTGTTTCTAATTCACCAAGTCCAGGAAATAGTGCTAGTAACAGTCCATCTAGTTCAGAATCTAATTCACCAAGTAATTCTTTAAGTACATCTATATCAAATAGTGCTTCAAATTCACCATCGCCAAGTAACAGTCCTTCTACCTCGTTGAGTAGTTCTATTTCTAATAGTATGTCTAGTTCACCTTCAAATTCATTAAGTAATAGTCTAAGTAATAGTGCGAGTAGTAGTGCAAGTAATAGTCCTTCACCAAGTAACTCTGTTAGTAATTCATTAAGTAGTTCACCTTCTACTTCAATAAGTAATAGTACTTCAAATAGTCCTTCAAGTAGTGCAAGCTCGTCACCAAGTCCTTCATACAGTTTAAGTAATAGTCCAAGTATAAGTACGTCTAATTCACCTAGTACTTCACCTTCTCCTTCGCATTCACCAAGTACAAGTCCAAGTAGTTCTATTTCTAATTCTATAAGTACTAGTATCTCAACTAGTGTTTCTAATAGTGTAAGTAGTAGTATTAGTACGTCGCCTTCTACATCACCAAGTGGTGGTACTGAACATATTACTCAAATGACATATTATCCTGGTCCTGGTGATGCGGAGTTTGATGTAGATACTACTTATATAATTGATACATATGTTTCAGGTGAATGGAATGGTACGTCTGGAAATTTAGTTAATTTTTATAGTAGTGCAAGTGGAGTTCAATCGACATTAGATTTACAAACTATTGGTAACGTTAATGTATCTTATATGACTTTTAGAGATATAGAAATTATTAATGGTACTATAACTGCAGATTATACGTGTGATGGTAGTTCTTGGAATAATTCAGGAATAATTTTTTCAAATAATTCTCCTTCAACATCTATAAGTAGTTCAATTTCTAATAGTTATTCTTCAAGTCCAAGTAATTCACTTTCTAATAGTATTTCTAATTCATTATCAACTAGTAGTTCTAATAGTCCAAGTACAAGTATATCTAGTTCTCCAAGTCCTAGTAATTCACCATCACCATCATTGTCTCCTAGTAATAGTGTTAGTTCTAGTTTAAGTAATTCATTGAGTAGTTCAGAATCAAATAGTCCTTCAACATCACCAAGTCCAAGCAATAGCCCTTCTAGTTCTATTAGTTCAAGTTTAAGTAATAGTTTGAGTAGTAGTCTGTCAAATAGTCCAAGTACTTCTGTTTCTAATTCACTTAGTGAATCTGTATCAAATAGTTTATCAAATTCACCTAGTTCTTCACCAAGTCCAAGTAGTAGTGTAAGTAATAGTCCAAGTGAAGGAAATAGTGCATCTCAATCACCTTCGACTAGTCCTAGTCCTTCAAGTAGTATTAGTAATAGTATTTCTTCAAGTATTAGTAATAGTGCTAGTAATAGTCCTAGTCCTTCTATTTCACCTAGTAATAGTGAAAGTTCTAGTGTAAGTAATAGTCCATCAATAAGTGTTTCTAGTTCTATTAGTAGTAGTCCTTCTCCAAGTAATTCAATTAGTAATAGTCTAAGTAGTAGTGCTAGTACAAGTCTATCATCTAGTGTAAGTTCAAGTTTAAGTAATAGTATATCTACTAGTTTATCATCAAGTGTTTCTAGTTCACCAAGTCCTAGTAATAGTCCATCTAGTTCAATTTCTAGTAGTCTAAGTAATAGTGCTAGTTCTAGTATTTCTAGTTCTCCATCATCTAGTCCAAGTATTAGTTCTAGTCCAAGTTCTAGTAGAAGTAGTTCAGTTTCAAATAGTCTTAGTCAAAGTCCTTCAAGTAGTATTTCACATAGTCTTAGTAGTTCAGTTAGTCATAGTCCTTCATCAAGTCCAAGCTTAGGAGATCTAGATTATATATTAATTTTTCCAGAAACTGCATTAATTCCAGTTAGAGCACAACTTTTATTTATTGCAAAAGGCTATACTGAATATGATGTAGAAATACATGGACTTACTTTTGTTTGGTCAACAACACTTGGACAAGTTATTAATAGTTCAACTGGATTATTTACTGCTGGAAGTTTTGCTGGTGGACCTTATGAAGTAACTGCTACAATTGGATCAATAAGTACTACTGCATATGTTACAGTATTTGAATTAAATAACACTCATAGGCGAAGAAGATTACTTCCAATTTTTCTTCAGTTTTGTGAACGTAAACGTAGATAATTTTTTAGGAGATAATAATGGCTGTTTTACAAATAACTAATGGCGCTTGTACTGGTAGAGGTTTTGCTGATACGTCAGTTAGTGGATATATGTCAAAATTTTATGATTGGATTACTAAAATACCAGCAAGTGGCGGTCCTGGATGGAATATACTTTTAGATAAGTCTATATATCCTACAACTAAAACTATGACTTCTATGATAAGTGGAGTTATAATATCAAGTGGACATGGATTTTATTCAAATGAAATAATTCGATATTATACTTCTGGTACAATTATAAATGGTCTTACTAATAATACTGATTATTATGTTACGAAAGTAAATGATAATAGTTTTAAATTAAGTACAAATCATTTTAATGTTGGTATTGGAACATATATTAATATAACAAATTCTGGTGTTGGATCTCAAACTTTCACTTTAAGTGGTCCATATATTATAATTTCTGATGAACCATCTCCTCAAATTAATCAAGTTTGTAAATTTATGAAAGTTGGATATGGAATTCCACAAGGAAGTTATATTCAAGTTCAATATTTTATAGGATGGAATAATACAAGTAAAATACTTGGAAGTATTTATGGTGGTTATATTATAGAAACTGTAGATGATGGTAATTTTGCATATGATTTTCGTGGTGGTGATGAATGTATGATTTTACAATCACGTATTGGTACTACTTGGGATTCTACTGGAATGGATACTTGGACTGGAGATAGTACTTTTCTAGAAGGTCTTGATCATTCAGGAACTTTAAGGAGTGTTGGTGTGCCTGGTACTAATTCAGTAGCATACTTAAGATCTGGAGAATCTAGTAATATAACTAGTGGTGAATATTATTATTTATATGATTATTCTCAACTTCCTTATGTTCGTTTAGAATATTCTAAATGTACTTATGTTGATGCTGGAGCTGATAGTGTTACTTTTTCTGGATTAGTTCATACATTTCCATCAGGATCTGTTATTGGATCATATCCTCATAGATATATGTGTTTTGGTAATAATATTTATGATAATAATTCATTTTGTTATTCGACATATATACCATATACAATACCTTATACATCTCATCCTAATTGGTATTATTGTAGTAATTTAGGATATGGATCTATTAGTTCAAGTTGTAGATCATCTTATGAAGATGGTATTTTAAATTCTTCATCTCCTGATGAAAAAGGTAGACATCTTATGGAAAAATGGAATATATTAGAATGGGCATCAAATCAAAGTAATTATACCACTCATAATTATAATGGTATGAATAGATTTTATGGATCTGCTAATAATTTATATTTAACTAAAATTAATTCAATGGCACGTAGTCAAGATGGATTAATTTATGGTGGAAAACAGTATCTATATTTTATGTTATCTAGTGAAATTGGTGGATATGGTGGAAGTGCTAGTTATGCTATTTTATATCCAGATAGTGTATCAAGTGAATAAATGTCTATTTATAGTGGAATATTAGCATCTGGAAATATTGTATTTGGTGATTCTTATACAGTAGTTAATTTAAATATTCCAAAATCGTTCATTGAAAGTCAGATTGTTTCTGGTTCAATATGTACTGGTGAATCATATACAGTAATTAATTTAAATATTCCAAAATCTTTTGTTGATGCACAAGTTATTAATCGCCATATATATTCTGGAGAATTTTATACAAAAGTTAATAATAATCGAGTATATAATAATGGATCTTTAATTGTAACAGTTCCTAGATCTGGATTAGCCAATGATACTGGAATGTTACTTATTCTTGGATATTATACTGATTTTTATGCTAATCCTAGACTATCTTATCCATATAATAATATATACTTTTATGATAATACATATGGACCAGATATTTCATCTTATTATTGGAATTTTGGAGATGGTAATTATAGTACTGAACGCGATCCAATTCATTTTTATACACATACTGGATTATATGATGTTTCATTAGAAACAACTTCTATAAATGGAGAAACTGCTTATTTAAATAAAACTAATTATATTAACATTCAAAGCAATAATGTTTCAGTTAATCATTCAGATTATAAAATAGTAATTTTAAATAAACGAATAAGTCCATATAAATCCAATGATCTTTTACAAATTTCAGTTCAATTGTATGAAAATAATAAAAAGAAACTATTCTATATTAAAGATGTTGTTCTTACATTAAATTTAAACTATCCTAATGGATGGCAGGCATACTCATCTGGAATAACTAATAAAACTGGGTCTTGTGTCTTATATCAATCTTCTAGTGGTATATTATCCAGTAATTGTTTAGGATATGTTTCTGCAACAATAAATAACCAAAGTTATATTTCAAATATAATTAGATTTAACTTCATTAATTAAGGTAATTATGAATCCTATTTTATCTACAAGTGGACAATGTTGGATACTTGATGCTATTAAAACAAAAATTGATACTATAAGTGGAGTATATGTTGGTTTAATGACAAATTATCTTCCTTCTGAAAGATCATATCAAACTCCATTTTATATTAATGAACTTAGTTATATTACTAATAGTGGATATTCTAGACAAGTTAGTAATACTTGGAGTGTAATAAGTGGATCAAATCCATATTTACTTGGAAGTACAGTTACTTTTACTATATCGTCTGGAAGTTGGTCTAATGTTTATGGATATTTTGTATCTAGTACTAATTTAAATTATAGTGTATTATGGTCTGAATTATTTCCATATGATAAAGGTTCTGTAGTTGCTAGTGGAAATAATATATTAATTACTCCAAAATTTTATCAATATTAAGGTAAACGATGTCTATAGAAATTATAGGTGAAATGTCTGGACTTGGTGTTCCAGATTATTATTTAAACTTATCTCGTAGACAAGCATTTAATCCACAACTTATATGTGATGATCAACCATATCTTCCTGGTGATTGTCCAATTGTTACAATTGAATATGATGGTTTTAGTCCAAATAAAATTATTAATATAAAATCTTTAGAAAATTCTGTTTATCAAAATACTTTAGATTATCATAAAATTGAGACTATAACATATGATGGATATACTTATCCATTAAAATATTATGAATACGTTAATTATAATGATAAATTATCTTATCTTATAACTGATTATAATTCTGATCCATCCAATAGTAATCCATTATTTTATCAATATGAACTGTTATTTGATGCTTATGTTGATATATCTGGAGTTTCAATTAAAAATATATATAAAAATAATGAAATTAAATTAGATCAAAAAGAATATAAAATTCAATATAGTGTTAATACGTTAGCTTTAGGAAATTTAAGATATAGTAATACATCTTGGCTTACTAATACAATAAATCAAAATAATTATCGTATACGTATTCTATTACCATTTTATATTTCATCTAAAGATAATTTTTATATAGTTGAATATGAAAAATATATTAATAATATTAAATCATATCAAAAAGAACTTATAGAAATTGAACCTATATATACAACAAATGACTATGAAATTACAAATAGTGGCGTTATTTTAAGTGTTTCTAGTAAAATTCAACAATCTAATCAATTATCTATAGTTAAAAATCCTTTTAAAAGAATAACACCATTAGATATTGTAACTCTTAAAGATAAGAATTCATATCTTACTGATAAAGATACTCAATGGAAATTACGTATAAATACTGGAGCTTTTGCTATTCCATCAGGTTTGTATACATCTTCTAGTGGTTATTTATATAATCTTGAAAATTTTTATACAAGTGGAAATATTCCAGTTACAAATATTAAACCTATAAAAATTAATAAAAATATTGTTCAAATAAAAGAAACTCCAATATATTTGAATTCTGACGATTATATTTATCCATATTACGATGTTAAACGTTATGATAATAATTTATATGATTTATATGATGTATCTGGAAAGTTTGATATATCTATAAATGGTAAATCTAGAAGTGATATTAAAATAAAATCTATAGATAGATATAAAGGTTTTATTGAATTTAATAAAGAAATTAATAATTTAGATGAAGTTGAGTTATCTTTTTATCTTACTAATAGTGATACATTAATACTTGAAAATTTAGAGCTTAATCCTAAAGTTTCACAATCTGGAGTTCTTTATCATATTAATAATTATCCAAATGGTTTTGGAATAGCTCTTAAAGCATGGAGTGGTATAATACAATATCCATATATATACGATCTAAATACTATTGAATCTGATAGAATAGTTAGTGGAATTATAGACGTTGGTTCTAGTACTTATATAAGTGGGATGTGGGATGATACTTATTTAAGTTTATGTAAAATAGATTTAAATAATTTATCTTCAGATATTGTTAAAAGAACTGATACCAGGCGAGTTGGTGGAGGTTTAATAGATAATAAAACTCTTGATGTTTGGTTTAATAATAACTTTAGTGGTGTATATATAAATGAAAAAAGCTGGTATTCAAATGTTGCTAAATATAATGGTGAACCAATTTCTAATAGTAGTATTATTATTATTAATATACCTCAAGAACATCTTGATACTTTAAAACTTAAATGGTTTAATTATTATAAAGAATTTATGACTTATGATGAAGCAGAAATAACATCTGAACGAGAATTTAATTACTATCTAGATAGTGTAATAAGAAAAAATATATCTGCTGGATCTGATTATATAATTATACCTAATATTTTGGATGAATAATGATTAATTCAACATTTTCTTATAATAGTCAAATAAAAGATATTCAGAATTCACTTATTAGTGAAAATATTCGTTCTGTGTCTAATTTTGAATTATTAAATTCAGAAGAAGCTATTAAAAATGTTATTAGTTCTTATATAGATAAATTTAATTCTCTTGGTGGAATGCTTACAGATATAAGTAAATTTATTGTTAAATCTAAAGATATTATAAATTCTAAACAATTTGATGATTTATTTCAAAGTGTATATATTGATATATATGCTTTGTATAATGATTTAAATATTGTTTCAAATGTTCTTAATCTTAATCTTAATAGAAATAAAAATTATTTTTTAATAATTAAAAAAAGAATAAGAGATTTATGGAATAAATTAAATCTTACACGATCTTTTATTTATGATTCTAATCCATCTGATGAATCATATTACGAATCATTTTATAATGATATTAATTCTTTAATTTTAAAAGATGTACTTATAGATAAAAAATCTGGTTATCTATATATTAATCCAATATATACAGAAACTCATAACAAATCTTTTCAAATTAAATCTATAAATTCAGTAACATATCCAGAACCTAATGATAATGGTGGTGTATATAAAAATACAAATATTTTAAATACATTTGAAGATAATTATAAAAATGGTCCAAGAGATATGTTACAAAATGGTTTATGGAAAGAAGAAATTTATACCAATGTTATTCCAGAGTTATCTTTAAATATAGGTTCGGATTCTAGAATTATTCAGCGAAATTATAAAGGAATAGTGTCTATTATAGATATAGAATATAGTTATTCTATAGAATTTAATAGAATAGATTTTGATATTTTTGGTGATAAATCTTTAACAATAGATGCTATTTTATATAAACAAAATATTGATGATGAATGGAATATTTTAAATTATGAAAATATTGATAATTTAGATTCTAATAATTTAACAAATTTATGTCAATATTCAGTTAGAGGATCAGATTTTGATGTTTTATCTTTTTATAATATTGAGAAAATTAATGTTAAATTTTTAAGAATTGTTGTTAATCAAGAGCATTATATTCAGTTAAATTCAGATTATATTAAAAATATATCAATTGAAGATAAAATGTTTAATGATCTTTCTGAACGAAGATATGATATTGTTAAATTTAATAAAAATATAAATTCTTTTCTTTCATCTCCAATAATTGATGAAAATAAATCATTATATAATAAAATAATAAATATAATTGAATCAACGTCTAGTATTGAAAAAATATTATATAATATTGAAAATTTACTACTTCCAAAAACAGATATTGTTGAAATTAATTTTTCTAATGTGTTAAAATATGAAATTGGTTTATGGTCAATTGAACCTAAACTTGAGTTATATTCTTATTTAAATGGTGTTTTTTCTTCTAATAAATATAAATTAAATGATAAAGTTTTAAATTCTATTTCTTTAAATACTAAACAATCTTTACCTGGATCAACTACGTGTAATTGGTATATAGAAGCTAATAATAAAGAAATACCTATTGTTGAAAATACAAGTAAATATAGAAAAGAACCTATTAAAGAATTTGATGTATCTAGTTATTCTAATTTTAGTGGATGGGTTGATCGTGGAGGAATATTTACACTTCTAGATTTTCCGATTGATTCGGTAAAATATCAAGAAATTGTAATATATAATAATGGTGTTTTACAAGAAAATATAATTAATAATATTGCTTTTTTGAATTCAAGAATGATATATATTAATGGTATTAAGGATGTTAAAAATAATAATTATGTTATAAGATATCCTTTATCATTTTATAAAACAATTAATGTATATGTTCTTTCATCTAAGACTAATAATTCTTATAAATATATATCTTTAGGAATTATTTCAACTAAAAAAGAAATATTAGAAGCTTTTATTAATGATATAAGATATAGTGTTTTAAATTCAGATGGTTCTAGACAATATTTAAAAGACGATTTTATAGTAACTAATGCTGTTACAACTTCTGATGAAAGTAAATATTGGTTTGGTCCTTCATATGAAAATTGTTTATTTATAGATCGTTCTATTTATAATCTTATTGATACTTCTTTAAATTATGATAAATATTCAAATGCTATATTAATTGATGATTCAAAATTATCAAGTAATTTATCTAATTTAAATGATTATTTTAATTTAAGTTCTTATGGTTTTTCAGATTTTAGTATTATTGGAAGTGTTTCCAATATTGCTCCTATTTCTAATATTAAGGTTTTATAAATGGATTATTATATTCCAGATTCTGTATTATTAAATACGTTATATTTACCTTTTTATATTTCTCCAGTTAAAAATATTTTTGATTGTAAAAATAATTTTATTCTTGAAAGTGATATAACTGGAGTTAAATCAATAATAAATTTAAATAATATAATTCCATATATATCTATTGATATTTTAGATTCTGAATCTAAAGATTGGTTGTGGTACGATAAAGATGGTTTTCCTTTTAGAATAGAAAAAAACATAATATTAAATTGTTGGCAATTAAAATCATTATATAATATTGGAGATTATAAAGATAAAATTTTGAAAATAGATCCAACTAAACTTTTATATAATAAAAATGGTAAAAATCATGGATTTTATTCACTTGTAGAAAATTATATTGAAAATGATGTTTTAATAGCATCTCCAACTGATATAAAAATGTATATTTGTCAGCAAATTTTTCTCACAATTGATGGAAATCTTATAACAGATAAAACGGATTATATAAATACTTATACAAATATTAATTTAACTATTTTAAATACTGAAAGTAATAAAGAGTTTTATTATAATCATATGATGAATAAAATTTATACAAATCAAAATTTAGAATTATATGATCAATCTAGTATTAAAATTTATATGTATACTATTCTTGATAATATTTCAGTAAAATGCAACATGATGTGTAATTATGGAGTTGATAATTTTTTAACTCCAGTTGTTGATTATTATATTGTTAAACTACATGGTAAAAATATTAGATAACTATGCGTAATTATTTTTATAAATTAAATAAAACTTATATTGAAAATTTTTCTAAAAAAGTAATAACTTCTTTTAGAAATAATGATATTCATAGTTATGTATCTTTTTTAAAAACATTATTTATAGAAATTAATTATCTTTTTAAGTTTATTGGTGGAATGTTATCATCTAAAGATAAACTTCAAAAACGTTTAGGATATCCAGAAACTAATACTTATAATGAAGTTCTTAATAATCTTGATGTTGATATAAAAAAATTATATTCCGCTCAAACTATAATTAATTCTGATGTTAATAATTTATTAAGTTTTAATTCAACTCAACGTATCAAAACTTATGAAAATTTAACTTCTACACAACAACAAGTCTATTCTTTATATATAAAAAATAGAAAAGTTACTGGAAATGAGATTATAATTCCAGTTGAAAATCCTTTTACAAGTTCTGATAATATGAGTTCTGATTCAAAAGATGTTTGTATTAATCAAGATAGAGGTTCATTAACTTTAAAATATGAAAGTTCTATTGAAAAATCGATAGATCTAGATAATGTTTTTATTTATTTTAGTGACTCGGTTCCTAAAGATAATATATATCCAAATAACAAAAGTTTACATCTTGGATCTCATTGGAAAACATCTTCTAATGATCAACATTATATCAGTGATAATTTAACTGATATTAAAAATTATAAAACAAGATTAATTGATGATGTTAATAGTAATTATGGTGTTGGGTGGTGTGAATTTGAAGCAGTTAGAACAGAAATTAATTCATTAAGTTTAGCTATACAAAACTTATCTTTTAAAAAATCATCATATATTAATAATATTTTTACATCTATTTCTAAAAATTATAAAAATCCAGATGAAATAACTATTAAAAATTACATCGGTAAAAAATACAATAGAGATGCAGAATCTATATATTTTGATATTAATAATTCATTACAAGGGACATTTATATCATATAATTTTTCTGTAGATAATTATATTAATCCAAAATATAAATTAGTTATTCCATTTTTAAATAATGTTTCAACTACAAATGAAATTAGATTAGATTTTGAACCAGACAAATTAGGATTTTTTCCTAAAATTGTGTGGGATGAATCTAAAGTGTATTCTAATGATAATGGTATTGAAATTGCATATTCTTTGATAAGTCCTTCAGATTATAATAATGTTACTTATAATGGTGAATATAGACTTATAATTAAAGATGGATATATTAAACCATCTAGAGTTGAAGTTATTCTAGAATATGGATCTGATAGTCTTCATTGGGTTCCAATTAATTTTTATATGAGTCATTATTCTTATAATTCTTCAAAAAATTATAATTTAACACAACCATCTGGTGATGAAATTAATTTAATATTAAATAAAACTTATGATATTTTTGTTGATTCTGAAAATGATGATATTAAAGAAAAAAATCGAGCATTAAATGTTTTATTAGGTAGAAAAAAATAATGTATAAATATCCTGATCAACTTGGTTATATATGTAATAAAAAAGGTGCAGTTTCAAGTACAGTATCTGGTGAAACTGTAATGTATGTTTTATCTACTAAAACATGTGATAATGGTAAACAACTAATTATTAAAACATCCAAAGGAACTGATAAATTAAAAGAATCAAATACTATTATTCCAATATTACCATATAGATTAATTATAAATGATTATTCTTTTTTAAAAAAAATAGAACAAAATTTAATTCAATATGCAGATTCTATTAATTTTTATAATCCTGGTATAACTGTTACTGATAAAATTAATTTACCATCTATTTTAAGTAATAATACATCAAAATTTATAGAACTTAATATACCAAGAGATGGATTAAAGTATTTTTCTAATAATTATGTTTATCAAACTTTTTCTTCTACAAATAATATTGCTGTTACAATTAGGAATATAGATGTTTATGATACTCAAGCTTCTATGGTATTAGAAAATATATCTCCAACAGAAGATATATTATATATTTCTATAGTCACTAGAGTTGATATAAGTGGTACAACATCTGATACATATTATGCTAATAAAGTTTTATCATATAGTTATTGTATTCCAATTGTTATTTCTTTAAAAATTAATAGAACTAATCTAATTACTGATAAAATTATTAATACTGATATTTTACCTTATTCTTGGAGTTATATAATTGATTATAATCAATTTAATGATAATACCCCAGTTACAATTGGAAAAATAAATTCTTCAGAAATTGGTTCAATTGATACTAAAATGTGGAATTATAATATTATTCCAGGAAAATATCTATATTCTTCAACTTATAGAAATCGATATGATCCAATAGCATTTGGTTGTAATGTTGATATTTGTTTAGATTTATCTAATATTATTACTGCAATATCTTCATATGGAAATTTTTATTTAGATGTTAATAAATATAATCAAGCACATATTTTTACAAGATGTTCTTTAGGGTTATCTAGTGGATTTGTTTTATGTAGTTATTATTATTCTAAAAACAGAATGAATACATTATCATCTAAAATTAATATATATAAATATAACACTTATTATATTTCAATATTTAATACTTATATTAATTCTAATAAAGAATTACATTTTTATATTTTAGACGATTCTTTTAATATATTATCTAGATGTGTTATAACTAATGGTTATGATGGGGATTTATTAATTTCACAAGGATATGTATATTTAACTTATTCATCTAATAATAAAAGATATATATTTAAATTATCAACTGATATATCTACTTTAGTTAGTATTATATCATATAAAGTTACTACTGGAGAATCATTTAAAAATTTGTTTTTATCATCTAATGCAACATTAATAGCTGAACAAACTATAAATATAAAAGAATCAAATTTATTTGATTATAATGTAACTATTGAAAATATTTATAAAATTGATAAAACTTCTCAAGATAAGTCAATAGGTAATTTAAATAATACTTTTATTGGTGATTATTATTATTTAAATTCAAATGGATCTAATTATTTAATATTAGATAAAGTTTCACTATCATCTTATGGTGTAACTAATGTTCCTCAATTTATTAATATATGACAAATTTAATATTTTCTCAAAATGATAGTGGATTATTTTCAGATTCTTATACATATCTTAAGTATTCAATTGATATAATTCCTGCTGATCTTAATTTTAATATTGTAAAACCAGAGGTTTTATCTTTAAGTGGATCGACCTTAAATATTAATTATTTTAATGATCCAACATTTGGATATAATGAAGATTTTTCTAAACTTCATGTTAATGGTACATCATTGATGTTTATAATAAGTAATTGTTCTGGAATATATTCATCTAATTCAATATCTTTATCTTCATGGAATCCAATCATTAATGGAATTTCTATAGATACTATTAAAAGATCAGATATGAGTTTTACTTATAATGGTGATTATAAAGTTTTTTCTGAGAATGTTGTTACAAAATCAGGATATTGGGCTTATGGTAATAATATTGAAGTTTCTTTAAATTATAATGGAATTAATTTATTATATGGATCTTCAAGTCAAATAATTAAACCAATTATATATGATTATGATACTACTGGTGTATTTAAAATGAATTTAATTTTAAATCTTGATTTTAATTCAGTATCAAGTCCGTATACTTATACAGATCCTAATTTTAGTTTATCTGGATGTATATTAGATATTAAAATGTATGATAAAAATAATATTATAAAAGCAAATAAAAGTTATTCTAATGTTAATATAAATTTTCCAGATATAGATGGTTCTATAATAGTTGATAATAATATTACTAAAACTATTGATGATGTTGTGTTTTATGTATCTAGAAACGCTAATATTAGAGATACTAATTATACAGAACTCCATAATATTAAAAAACAAACATATAATATCATTAAAAATTCATTTTATGAAGAAAATTACCAAAGTTATTTAAATAATAATGTTTATGCTGATAATATTATAATACCTAATTCTTCTTTAAATCGTGGAGATTATTGTTTTATATCTTATGAACCAAAATTATTTGGTATTAGATCTGGAATTAAAAATAATACAGCTATAACTGATTATGTAACAAATTGTAAAGGTCATAAATATTTTATATCTGGTGTTGCATTAAATATGAGTATTAGTGGTGTTTATGGAGATGATATATTAGATTTAATATCTGAACAAAATCCTTATATTTTTATAGATTCAGCAAATAATAGTGGTCATCTTCAAGTTAATTTTAGTGCAACTCATGAAAATTGGACAACAAATACAAATAGAGATAATCTTCAAGAATCTGGTATTTATCCATTTATTTCACAATTATATTTGATTGCTACTCAAAATAATTATATAGAAACTACATTACGAGTTCGACAAAGTACTTTTAATTCGTATGATGATGAACTGACCTATCCTAATGTTGATATTACGTATACTACATTACTTTCTATTCTTGGAATGGAAAATCTTTATTACTCTCAATCTAGTTTATCTGGTACTGATATTTCTTTAACTTCTCAATCAATAAATGTTAATATATTAAAATCTGGAAGTTATAAAGTATATTTAGCTGTAGTTGATGAATTTGATCAAGTATCATTATGGTGTATTACTAATAAATCTAAAAATTTTAATTTTTCTGCAGGTTATTAATGTCTAATAATTTTTATATTTCTTTAGGATCTTTAAGTGGAATTAATTTATATTTTGATTCTTTAAATAAAGGAGATTCTAATCTTTATTTTAAAGTTTATTCAAATGAAATTCAGATTCCTCCTCAAACGAAAATAAAGGCTATTATAGTACCAAGTGGAATTAGTAATCTACCTGATCCAGACACAGCTTTCTCTGTCTCTGAGTTACTTGTACGGCTTCGTAGTGATAAGATATATAGTGATGATGATTATGGATTATATTCAGTGTATGGTGGATCAAATAATACATCTTCAAACATTAATCCTTCATTTAATGATGTTAAAATAGGAACAATGTGGGAGAATTCAGTATTTGATATTCATTGGATAATTCAAAGAAATAATGTTGAAACTTATGGTAGTTATTCTGGAGTATGGAGTTTACCACATAATATTCAAAATCAAGAAGTTATAATAAGTGGTCAATTAATTTCTGATGATACTATGCATTATACATTAAATTGGAGTGGAATTAGTAATGAAGGATCACTTTTATATAATTATCCCACATATGGTCCATATAGAATGTATGTATCTCATGCTTATGATGTAAATGATACTGTATCAGGATTTACAAATTACGTATATTATCCATCTGGAACTTTTATATCTGGAGTATCTTTTAATTTACCATATAATGATCCTAGAACAAATACTCCTGCTATATATTTATTTAATCTTTTAAATGTTAGTGCATATAGTGGTATTAGGTTTAATTCTTCACCAAAAATTATTACAGTTGATCATGCTCAATTAAATTCTACAAGTTATTTTAAAAATCTTGATAATGAAGTATTTTCTAGTCCAGATGTTAATAAATTAAAAAAAGTGGATGAAGTTTTAATAGAGTCTAATGTTATTAATAGGAAAAGATTAAGTATTGGAATTAATGATATTTGTATTAAAAATAATATATATATGAAACAAGGAGTATATGTATCTAATTATTATCCAGTAGATTTTAATATATATACTTTTTCATTAAAAGTTGATGAATTTATTCCAGATTATGAAAATATTAATAAATATAATATTGTTAAATATTTTATCGAATTTAATTCAAAATACGAACAAATATCTCCAATATCTAGAAGTGATGAATTTTTAGATAATAAACTTATTCCAAAATTACTAATATTTGATAAAGGACAAGATATTAATCATATTAAATATCTTAATTATGAGAATGTAAGAAGTTTTAGAATTAAAATTCTATTTGATTTATCTTTTTTAACTGATAATAAATTTATTTCACCTGAAATATTTGATTATAAATGTATTTTATACAGTAAAGAACAATTTTTATCTCTATGAACTATAAAATAGATAACTTATATAATAAAGTTTATTCTTCGTTTATTCGTGGTGAGTATCCTGAAGGACCAAAAATACCTACTAAAAATGAGGTATTATCTAAAATTGAAGAAATTACAACTTCAGAATATATTCCTATTACCAAAAATGATAGATTAAATGAAATTGATATTGATAAAATTAATGAAAAATTTTCAAATATTATTGATGATATAGATATTTTATATTCTTCAATTGAATCTCAATCTAAAGAAGTATTATCTCAACTTACAAATTCTTTAAAAGAACATAATGGTGTTAAAAGTGAATTAAAACTTATAAATAATTCAGTTCAAGATATTTCTAATGGAAAACTTGGAGAAGAGTTTTTAACATATAATTTTACAGAAACGTTTAATGATTCTACAAATATTAATTTAAATAAAAGTGATCCTATTAATTATGATGCTGGATTATTTACTATAAATAAAGATTTTAGTAATTATGTTAATCTTAAACATTATTATGGAACAAAGTTAGATTTTATAATTTCTGAAAGTTATTCATTAATAATAGATAATGGTTATATTGGAGATACTGATGCTTCATTAATATTTGATCAAGTTAATCCAAGACAATTAATATATTATGTTAAAACTAGTAGTCCTACATCTTTAAAATTATCAACAAGTATACAACTTAATGAACAAGTTAGTGTTATAGATATTAATTCTGTTATTATAGATATAGATTCTGATGTTTCAAAAGGATTAATTAGGTTATATTATAAAGATAATTATGAATGGAAAGATGTTAAAACTAATAGTATTCAAGAGATTATTAATGATAAAATTATTTTTAATTTTCCATCAGTTAAAACCTCACATATTAAAATAGAATTTATTAAAAATAGTCCAGATTCGTTTTTAGATAATTCATATTATTTTGCAATAAATAATATTTCGATATCTAAAAGTGTTTCTAAACGTACTGCTACTATGCAATCTAATGCTATAATTTTAAATAGTTATAATAACGATGTTCCTTTTATATCAAATATTAGTGTATCTGGAGATTATGACGTTCCTAATAATTGTGATATGAAAATATATGTTTCTCCAGATATTAAAATAAGTGGAGCTTTTGTAGATAGTTTTAATAGTGTACTTGATTATAGATCTCCAAATATTTATAAGTTTGATCCAACTTATTCTGGATCTGTTTATTTATCTGAGATAATGTATGTTAATAATCTTGTATCTGGTATATTTCCATATAAAAGTATTAATTTTAATTGGCAAGAACTTAAATTAAATGATAAAAAAGGTGAGTCCATACCAGAACTTATAGATTTTTCTAATACTATTAAAAATATTAAATTAGATAATTCTTTATTTAAACCAAATGATCAAATATTATTTGGAGATTCTAATTATATAGAAACTTATAACGTAAGTGGATGGGTAAATGTAGATAATGAAAATTGGTCTATATTAGAATCAATGGTTATTTCTGGAATGTTAGTATCTGGAGTTGATATAGCAACTTTAGAAGGTGTTTCTTGGAATGATATTGAAGATATTAATGGTATAATTCATCCAGATATATTAGCGAATCCTTTATATTCTGGACAGTGGATAGGATATAATAGTGGAGTTGGATATCCTTTTGGATATACATATTCAGATTATGTTTTAAAATTTGGAGATTATTCACAAAGTTATAATGGGTGGTGGAGACCATATGTAGAATCTGTCACATTATCTGGAATAGATCCAGATTATACTGGAATTAATGGGTTTTTAAGTAATAATTATGTTAATTATCTTCCTGATTTTTATTTTAATAATAATCATTTTTATAAAATATATAAATTTGGATATGGAAATAATGTTATTGATCAATCTATACGATTATATACATATCAAGAAAGACCTATTAATAACATTTTTGATAGATATCCTTGTACTTTTGTATGGAAATATAAAACTGAATGGATAGATAAAATAGATTATAAAATTAATGATTTTGATCCAACTTATCCATCATCTTGGGATAATTATATTATTCCTATTTCTTCTGGATTATTAAATATTAATGAAGAGTATATTATTGATTCAATAACTGATCTTAAAATACATAATTCTAATTCTATTTTAGATAGATCAGAATATCAAATATTATATAATGATAATACTATAAATGGTTTGTTATTAAAAGGATTATCTAATCGTACTGGTCTTATTCCAAGTGGAATTACTTTTGATTATAAATATCAATATAGAGTTAAAAATGAATATCTTTCTACATGGACTGCATTTGTTATAGTTTCTCCAGGAAGTAGTGATAATTTTATTACTATATCAAATGTTTTTATAAATGAAAAAAATATTAAATTAATACAAAAAATAGTTGTAGAAAATATTGATAATGGACAAGTTACTGAGTTTCTAGATGATACTGGAGGATCTTTTTATATAGATTTTATGTCTCAAAATACTCAATCTGAAACACATTATAAAATTACTATATTTTGTGCTAGTGATGAAAATACAGGATTTTGTGCTTATAATTGGATTCCTTATCAAAATAATATAAATGGAACAATTAATGTTTCTCCTTATATTAAAATTGTATCTAAATTAGAATCACTTAAAATTGTAAGTTTTGATAATTTATTATATAATACTTCTTTTTCTAATGATAATAAAGCTGCTATTTATGAAGAAAATAATGAAAAATATATAGTTGTTAAAAAACCTTTTAAAGATTATGTTCCTGGATATTATTTTAATTATATTAATAAAAAGTATTATTATGATCCTGATAAACAAATAGAAAATAAAAGTCATTGGATTAGATCTGGAGATAATATTAATATATATTATACTACAGGATCATCTGGTAATTTTGTATATAAAAAAGGTTTTAGTAATGTTGATATAAATTGGAATGGTGGAGTAACTCTTGTCGATTTTCCAAATTATACTGGATATGAAAGTTATCAACATCATAGTACGTATGGATATCCTATAAATATAGATAATATTAATGAACAAAGTATTATTTTATATCCAAATGATATTGATCCTAGAGCACCAATATCTAGTGGAATTGTTGGAAGTTCTTTATGGTTAAATTGGTTAAATAATACTAATAGAAGTAGTGAAGCTAATATATATCAGAGTTCAAATAAATTAACAGTTTCGGATTATAATAGAGGATTTTTATTTTATGATACTGCTGAAAATTTACCATCATATTATTCAATATCATATAGATTAATTAAAAGTACTTCTGATATTAATAATAGATTTTTGTATAAAATAGAACTTATAAGTGATGATGATGGTAGTCTTGTACCAAAAGTTCGATCAATAAATTTTATTATAAATAAGGACATTTATGCGTAATAATTATCCAGTATTGTCTCAAGAATTAAATGATAAATTTATGTCTAATTATGAACATCTTGTTTACTTACTTGGACAAAAAATTGATGGATATAATAAATATTCTGGAGTATATGATGTTTTAGAACTTGCTTGTTCTGGATATGTTATTAGTTTTAGTGGAATTCCTTCTGTATATAATGATAAATTTACTGATATTTTAAAATTTGATTATATTTATAGAAAACATTTTAAAGAAATATAGGAGTATTTATGATACCTACTGACCAACTTGTGGCTTATCCAATAACTAAAGAACTTGGATATAGAGAAAATATTAATTCTAATGAACTTAATGAAACTATTAGATCTCTAGAAGAATCGGTTTTAAGAGCAATAATTAGAAGTACTCAACTCACTGAAAAAATAAATATGTTAAATTTAGCAGTAACTTCAGCATATACTGCTCTTGGTAAATCTAGTCAAATGTATACTTCTTATCCGACTACTAGTGATATTATAAGTTCAACATCATTTGTTGGAACAGCTTATGCTACTTCATTTGGAGATGTATCAGGAGTAAGACAAGATATTGTTAATGGAATTACTACTTTAGATTGGAATAATAATAAAAAATTATCTAAAATTCCTGTATATAATGGAATTGTTTCTTCTAATACTAAAATATACGTTGATGGAACTTTACGATCTAATGATGATGTTGTATATAATCTTGTAGATCTAGATGATTCTACATTTTGGATTGAATCAGCAACTGCTGGAGAACATAATGTTCAAATAGTAATTCCTCCTTCAACATCAAAAACATTTAATTATCTAAAAATTATTCCATTTCCAATATTTGGTATAGAAATAACAAGAATTGAATATAGTGATTTACAAAATAAAGCACAAGTTATATATCCAACAAAAGAAAATTCTTTTTATTCTAAAGCTGGTCCATTAGTATTTCATTTATCACCAAGAGAATATAATAATAGTATTAATATCGTTTTAATGTTCTAGAAGGTATTAATGTAATGGGGTTTTCAATTATAGATATATGTTCTATTGATTACTTAAATAATATAAATACTGTATATCTTAAATTTGAAAATATTCCAGATGTTGATGTATATGGAAATACTGTTAGTGAAATTAATCCAGTATCAATAGATATTGATTTTTACGTCGATGGAGTTTTAAATGAATCTTATGATAATTGTATTGCTGAATTTTCTTTAGTTCCATCAGTTAATTCTGGAACAAGTGTTGGACTATCTAGAATACGTGGATTTCAAAATATACCATCAACGAGTATAACTTTAGGTACATTTAATGGTAAAAACACATTATATCTTAAATGTGTAATGAATGGTATTAATAATACAACTCCTGTTATAAGAGGAGCTAAATTAAATTATACATATGGAACAATAGTGTAAGAGGTAAAAATGTTAACAACTGAACAAATTGAAGTAAAATTAAATAATCTTGATCAGAAAATAAAAGGAGTTGTTGTTTTAATAGAACGATTAAGTTCTGATATTTCTGCTAAGACTAATATTACAGATTTAAATAGGAATGTTAGTGAATTAAGAGATTTAATTAAAGATAATGCAACATTTATAGGGTCGCTTGAGGAAAAGTTGGCTAAAATAATATTACCAGAAGAAACAAGATATTATCTTAACGAGGGTGAGGTAAGTTCTTTTCAATCTAATTTTAATACATTAAAAGCAATGATGAATAAAATGGATACTTTATATAAAAATATTGTAAATTATCAAAGTAATTTAATGAACGCTTAATTTAATATTTATATTTTGTATAAGTTCTATGAATTTATCTTCTTTAAGAAGTAATGTATTATGAAGTGTATTGAATGGTATATTTTTAATAGCTGAATCAATAATCATTAATTCAACTCTAGAATAACTTTTAGTTTTTAAATCTATAAAAAAATCTATAGGAGTCTTATATTTATTTATAGACTCCTTGATTTTATTTTGAAATTTAGTTATTATTTTATTTTTAGTGGTTTGTAGTGTGGACATTGTTCTACTGAAATTAATATGTTTAATTTTGATATATTTATAAATGTTGATATTAATGCACAAATTTGAGAAGTTCTACATATTGAACATCTTTTAGGTATAACTAATTCGTTTGGTAATATATCAAGATCTGATTCATCTTTTATAAATAAATCATCAAGTATGCTGTTCAATTTTAGAGTCCTTGATTAAATTGTAATCTAGAATTTCTTTATGATTTAACCACTTTCTCTTTTTTAATAATCGTTTTGCTCTTAAAATAGATAAGTCTAATTGTTCAGCAGTATATTTTATGTAATTATCATATATTTCTTTTTCTTCAGTTTTATCTGCTTTAAGACGTTCTTCATATGTGCATTCATCACCTATTGTTATATGTGAGTGTACAAATACTCTACAACTTGGAAATATTGTTCTTATATCACCAACTATAAATATAAAAAATCCAGCAGAAGCGATCTCACCAAGCGCATATGTTTCTAGAGTAAGTTTATACTTATGTTTTATATATAAAAGAAAATCAATAATAGCAAAACAATGTGCAAGATATCCACCTTGAGATGTTATATAAATTTTAACATCTTTAATTTCATCAAGATCCTCTTGTAATAATGTAGATATAGTATCATTTGATACTTCTTCATTAATTTCTCCAACAATGTATATACTTATTGAATCGTCGTCTTTTACTACTGTTGTTAATCCAGGAGAATCTACAATAGTTTCCATGATATCATTTAGTTGCTTTGTCATAGATGTCTTTCTTATTTAGGATTTTGATATCTTGATATAGATTTATTTATAAAACATCCCACTCTAGAACAAACTGTTTGATCTATACCTCTTGGCCAATCCTCTTTATCCATAAATTTAACACATACTGTTGATGAAACACTTGTATTAAGCAAAGGACACTTAATCTTACCTTTAAGTTCTATCTTGGCTCTAGAACCCTTAATTTCTGGACCTACAAACATCTCGTTATAGTGAATTTCACTTCTTTTTGAATATATACTATCAATTAGTTCTTTGTTGTATTTCATATTACCTTCTGTATTTATCTATTACAGTTATAAGTTTTTGAGTAGATTTATTCCAACTATAGTTATTAGCCATAAAATCTGCTAAAGCCTCGCTCTTATTAGTATATTTTGTTTGATCATTAAAAGTTTCTTCAAGTTTAGATACATAATTATCTATATTAATATCTAACCAGTCTCCTTGATCACTTTTAAACCAAAAACCATCTTCAGCAGTAACATATCCATTAGATTGAACTATAAGGTCTGTCTGTATATCTGGAGATCCTGGCACATATTCATTATGTCCAGTACAAAGAGTTGTAATTGTAGGAAGTCCACAACCCATGTTTTGACTAAGACATAAATTCCATCCTTCAGAACGACTTATACTTATACCAACATTAGCTGAATGTATTAAAGATGGAACATTACATACTGGTATTGTAGGAGTAGTAAAATAAATATCACAAGATTTATATGTGAAAAGATGAGCTTTACCATTAAATCCTTTATATTCAAATCCATGCATTGTAGGATTAACACCAGTCCAACAATTTAAATTCTTAAAAGGATGATCTTGAACATTATTTATAAAAGGATTAAAAGTATGACATATAAGTGCTACTTCTCGTTCTTTCATGAGATTAATAAATGTTCTGATAGTAACGTCAGTATTCTTACGTTCTTCTCTTTTACCAGATGTTATATATGTGAACTTCTTTGTATCGATGTATTTATCTACTGGTATTGTATTAAATAGTGTATCATCAATACCTTCATTTATGACTTCGATAGGTTTAGAAAAATTATATTGTTCAAGAAGTTTTTTATGCTCTTCTGTTGTTGTAAGAATAATATCTGTTGGACCATTCTCAAGCATATGTCTAGAAACTTCTTTAAGTTTAGTTGTTTCAAAGATTGAGAAGGTAAGAAGAGGTGAACCACAAGCTTGGTTCGATAGGTTATCATGGAAGCAAAATATACTTGGAGATTTATAATCAAATTTTGTTGAAGTTGCATGTTTGAAATACATCTCATAGAAAGGATCAAGTTCAACTTGTCCAATTGGAGTAAGATTAACTTCTTGTCCATTTTCTATAAGAGCTTTTAAAATGTTTAGATTATGTAAAGAATATCCAAGATTTCCGACACTGCCATAAAGGTTGATCATATAATTACTTACGTTAAGGTGAGATTATTTCTTAAATATTGTATAAAACATTCTAGATCGCAAAACATATTATTATATTCTATATAATGCATATTATTAGGAGTATATATAAATGTTCCTTTAAGATCATCATTTTGAATTGATAATCCTTTATTTTCTTCTATTATTTTATTACAGTGAGTACAATTCATATTAGTTTTTATATATTCCAATAATGTGGCATTCTCTAATAGTGTAGTATAATATATTATCTACTTCAAGAGGTGTCGCGTCACACTTATAAAACAAAACTACTTTTCCTACTTCAGTGATTTTAACATTAGGACCGATTGCTTCTATACGTCCATATTGCCAAGGATTACTGTCATGACCTGTTAGTATAATTCCACCACTAGCTTTTTTTTCAATAAGTGTAACTATAATTCTATCATTTGCTGCTATTAAGTTTATCATCTTTTAATTCCTTTTTAAGTATTTCAACAATTTTAATTGAACTGTCTCCAGATCCAAATGGACATATATAATCATCTAATTTTTTATTTAACATTCTTCTAAATGATACTGGTAAAAATTCTGGTGTCTTACACAGGCTCGCATTCAGCCACAAGGCTTCTTGTCTCTCTGTGCAACGTCTTGCAACTATTATTTTTCTTTTCAAAAAACAAGCTTCTTCTTGAATACCACCACTATCACTTATTATTAATATACTTTTTTTAATTTCAATAATCAAGTCTTCTCTACTTAAAGGCTTAATTATTTTAACCTTCGGTATAAGATGCTTAAACTTTTGTATCTCTGGATTAGGATGCATTGGAAATATAAACTCATATTGTGGATACCATCGTGTAAGCTTGTCTATTTGAATGAACCATTGATCTAAGATTGGCAAGTTCTCTCTACGATGCATTGTAATTAATACTTTATTTTCTTGTGGTATTGGAGTAGGATCAATAGTATCTAAAACGGTGTTACCGACCATATAAATTGGTTTCCTTATACCCTCAGAACGTATGTTAAAACAATTCTGCTTGGTAGCACAGAAATGATATGAAGCAATAGAACTTATCATTCTACGTAATGCTTCTTCTGGATATGGATTTTCAATGTCCCATGATCTCATTCCCGATTCCAGATATAGAATCGGAATATTTCTTGTAAAAGCAGCTAATGCTGTAGCGTATGCAGTTACTGTATCACCTTGGACTAAAACATGTGTACAACCTTCTAAGATATCATTTTCTTGATCTAAAATGTTGAGTACTACGTTATTAAGTCTATTAGTAGATATGTCTCCTAAAGTGATTGTAACGTGTTCTGGCAGGTCTGGAATAAGATCTGTGTGTTGAGTTATATAGATAAGTTTAAATGGTATATTAGCTGCTTTAAGATGAGGTATAAGTGGAAGTATTTTTATAATCTCGGGGCGTGTACCGAATATTAAATGAATCATTATAATTTATTTTCTTGAAGGAAGTGAAATAATAAATCCAAGTATTGTACCAAATATAGTAGCAGGAAGACCAAGCATACAAAATGCTAATGCTCCAAGTAACATAGAAGTTATAGTTTTATCAATTTGTTTGAATGTAATCATAAACTCTTTTTCCATTTTCAACGTATTGATTATTTCTAGGATCATTTTCTTTAAAATACTTAAAATCTTCTAGAATTCCTGTAATAGGATTACCATCTAGATCAGTATAAATATTTAAATCATAATCAAAATGATTAATAAATGTCCATTCATTATATTTATATATTTTCATATTGTTCTTTACAAATAATAGCGGTGGATGGATTTGAACCATCGAACTCCTTGTGGGAGTTTGGATTTATGAGACCCATGACCTTGGCCAGCTAGTCGACACCGCAGTAATATTTAGTTATCTTCTTTAAGTTTATCTAATTGTTCAGATAGTATATTATTTACCATTTGATTTAATGTAATATCTTCTTCATGAGCTTTTGTAGCTAGAAATATAAAATCTTCATCAGATAGTTCTATTTCAATAGACTTTTTATTTTCATCTTCACATAGTTCTATGATAAGATCACATAGATCATCATTTACTTCAAATTCAATACCATCATTAATTTTTATTTTGTTACTAGACATATTGCTTCTTTCTTTTAAATGGTTCCTGCGGAGGAATTCGAATCCTCGTTTCAAGAGTCACGATCTTGTGTCCTAACCAACTAGACGACAACAGGCTTAATTATTTATTCAGATCTATGATTACCTTTAACTTCAAGATAACCTTCATTTGTTTCTTGTTGAATTCTATTTTTAATAGATATTCTTATCTTATTTTTATCTCTTATAGCTAAAGCACGTTTCCCTACTTCTTCAAGACCAAGTTTATCCTCTAAAAAATTTCTAATATCTGCCTCTAAATCCCATATCTGACCATTAATATCTTTAAGTTCTCTAAACCATTTGTCTTCATAAGGACATTTAAATTCTTTAAGAGCGTTTACAAGGTCATTATATTCTTTTATGATTCTATTATCTTTTAAACGTTCAATTTTAAGTATTACAATACTAAGTCTATCAAGTATTTCTGGAAGTGGATATTGCATAAAATCTTTCTAGAAGAAGTTATAAAACATTCGGTCTTTAATAATTACATTCTCATATATTTCGTTTACTGATGAAAATGTGCATCTTGGGCACTGTTTTACATCTATTGAATTATGTATATTTTTATGTTTTTCTGATCCCCATATATTACTTTCAGATATATTTCCAAGTTCAATTGAATTATCACCACGACGATCACAGCATAATCCAATTGTTCCATCAAAACTTATATAACATGTTGTTAAACATGTATAACATTTATTAAAGGTTAGTTTAGGAGACCAATTTTCAGAAAATTTATTAACTACTGAAAATATTTTAAAATTATCATCTTCAAAATCTGATCTTGCTCTATTAATTTGTTCTTCTACAATTTTAATGATATTTTCATTAAATCGTATCATATTTCTATCAAACCAAGGATCACTTCCTGGACGCATATGAAAAAGATCACAACCAATATTTTTAGCTAATTTGATAGCATCATATATTTCATTATAATTTGTTGGTAAAAGTAGATATTTATAACATATTTCAAGACCTTTAGAGGTTATATTAGATATATTTCTTATAACAGTATTAAATATGTCTTCATTAACTCCTTTTACTACTGAAAATGTTTTAGATGTTGCACAATCTACTGATATTCCTAAATAATCGCATTTTAATATAGTTTCAATATTTTTATTTAATTTTACACCATTTGTTACAAAAGCTATTTGAATATTATTTTCTTTTAATTGATCAATAAGATAATAAGTATTATCATTAGTTAAAGGCTCCCCACCACCCCCAATACAAATCGATGCTGTAAACCATTGATTTTTAAAGACTTGTATTAATTGATCTACTGTTTCTTTGGACATCATACCTTGTTTAGTTTGTAGTGCTTCTGCGGCATTGCAGTGTTTACAATTGAGTTGACAAATAGCACTAGGATCTACTGAAACAAATAATGGTGGAGCAATTGTATTGGTATCATATGCTTTTTTCCAATATGGAACATGTACAAGTGCTTTCATACTATTAAACGAATTATATTTATTATGCCACTCTTTCATCTCTATCCTTTATTTTATTAAAAATTACTTCACTATCGTAATTTAAAACTTTATTATATGCTTTATCTATTATACTTGTATAATTATTATAGTTTAAAGTTATATCAATTATTAACTTTTTTAATTCTTCTATCGATTTCCAATATATAAATTCATCTTTATTAAACCAATATTCCATTACATTCCAAGTATCGTATTTAATTAAATTTAATGTTTTACATGCTGCTGCTTCTATGACTCTACTTTTAAATTGTGGAATATAATAATCTTGAAGATTAGAAAAAGCTATATTATCATTCCAATTTTTATAAGTTTTTATGTTATTAACGTGATAATCGTTTATTGGACAAGCGTTTATAGTAATATTAATTTTTGATTGTTTAAGTAATTTCCATTTGCTGATTGTTGGAATATTAAAATGTGTTTGAAGTCTATGAGTTTGTAATGTTGTAAAAATGTATTTAAATTCTGGTAATAAATTAATTATATTTTCTTGTTCTTGATTAGTTATATTACCTTGGTATATAACATCAAACATTTTATTTTCATCTTTAATTACACTATTAAGATACTTAATATTCATTGGAAAAGCAATAGGAAAATACTTTTTCTTATCTTTATTTAACCAATCAGCAGTATAAGGACATATTGTATAAATTTTATCAAAGTATTCTTGAGAAGAAATAGCATTGGATGTTGATGTAAAAGCACAAGGAGCTTCTAGATTGAGATATATTTTTCGTTTATAGTCTTTATATTTTAATTTAAGATTTTCGTTTATAGATGTATTATAACCCTGAAATAATATTTCTTCTTGTGAGTTATCATTATATAAGTTATAAAAATAATAATTATTTAATGCATCTGGATATTCACCAGTTTTATCATGAATAACTTTCATTTTACAAAGATCATTCCATAATTTATACGTCGATATATATCTGAAGTTTTAAGTAATTCAAATGTTATTTCTTCGTAGTTATAATAACTTGTTGGTTCTTCTAGATATGCATCTCCTCGATCATTAAAAGTTATTTTACTTATATCTTTTATGTTATCTATATAACCTATAATTCCAAATTTAGTATATTTTAAATCAAATAGATATCTTATACATTTCAAAGCTTCATCTAATAATTCTTCATGCCATTCAAAGCATATCTTATTTTGTTTAGATGTAAGACCTTGTAAGACTGAATATTCATAGCCTTCAACGTCTATTTTAATAATATCAGGAGATCCATATTGTTTAATAAGTGTATCTAGAGTAATTGTATCTATATTTTGAACAGTTGGCCAAGTTACTACATTTTGAGTAGCTTGTAAGTTCTTACTTCCAAGTACAAATCTAGATTGATTTATAAATTTATCTGAAGCTGTAGAAATACCATCATTACCTTGGCTACCAATGTAAAATGTTTTAGTTTCATTATCTTTGTTTGAGACTAATTTATTTATATATGTAATATTTTTATGTCTTGAATTTAATGTATTGTTTGCTTCTATTGCAATAATTTCACAATCTGGATATAATTCTAGACATCGATCTGTAAAATTACCTTTATTATAACCTATATCAAATATTTTCATACTGTTCTTGAATCTAATATTTCTTTTAAATGTTTATATTTTTTATTTATATATTGTTTATCTACAATTTCATTAGATTGAATACCATTCCAACCATGAGTATATGTCTTGTTTTCTTTTATGCATTCAAAATTATTTGAAACTAATAAATCATTTATTTTGTAATTATCATCATCTTTTTCATAATGATTAAATACCGTTGTTTCTACATTAATAAATACTATCTTATGTAGATATTCTGATATACTCTGTAATATATTATAATCTTTTCCTTGAGTATCAATTTTAATATGTTCTATATACTTAAATCGTTTCCAAGGTATTAAACTTAAAAAATATTCTAAAGATATTACAGGAACTTTAATAACTTCTTTTACTGTATAAGGTAAATATTTAGTTGGTTTATATAAACTAGAGCATCCTGGATCAGTATTAGTAACATAAAAATCTGTATAAGTTGGCTCAATTATATTATCTAGAGCAGTATATAATAATTTAAAATTAGGATCATTAGTTAAACCTAAATGATTAATACTATTAATATTACTTGGAAGAGGTTCAAATGCAAAGATTATTCTATCTTTAAGAGTTCTTAACCAAAGTTGTGAATTTGGAGCACAATATGAAAGACCAATATCTAATTTAATATTAGATATGTTTTTTGGAATTATTAAAATATTGTCTTCAATTAGTTTAGTAAGACCAATTTTTTCGTATATATTTACCATTCTTGTCTTTCTGCTGGATTGTAAAGTCCACGTTTGTTCATATCTATATTATATTCTTGAGTAAGTATATTTAATTCTTCTGGATATTCTAAGTAATTCCATTTTCTTCTTATAATTGCTGTTGCTATTATTGGAAATATTAAACTATCATAATGATGTTGACCACGCTTTGGTTGTCCATGATATACAAAACTTCCTGTTAATCCTAATTTTCTAGACGCATATGTGTATTGTTGTCGTTCAACAAAATCAAGAACTTTAGCAGTTTTATACATATTTATAAAATCTAAACGATTCCATATAGAAGCTTGCATACAATAAAATAAAGGATGTCCACATGGAACATCAAATAAATCTTCTTTTATTCGGTTAAATCCAGTAAGATCGTTTGCTATAAACTTAACAAAACTTTTTTTAGATTCATCTAAAAAATTTAAATAGAAGTTTAATTTATTAAAATTAGGTCTATCTGTAAGTATAAAATCTTCTTGCATATAGATAAAATATTTACAATCTAATGTCTCTAAAAAATTTACCCATTGTTTCCAATATGGTTGTTTTTCATCATATAAATTAAATTTATGATTTTGATATTTATCAGAAAGTTTATTAGATATAACATAACTATCTACATTAGGAATATATTTATCTAACTGACCAAAATACATTGGCCAAATATCTTCACAACTTGAATGTGTATAAGTAACTATTGGTATATTTAACATAAGTTTTTAAATACTGTAAAAGTAGTAAGATCTCTATATGGTGGATCTTCAATAAGTGGCTCTGTATGTCTAGGATAATTTGCTAATAGATTTAAACCATGAGCAGCTTGCTCGGGCGACATATAACAGTTGTACCCAAGTTCAGTAATATCATCATCACGATAATTACATTCGCCACGTCCATCATAACGCATACGTTTAAGTTTTTCATATGCTATTTTGTTATCAGTAAGAATTGCACCACCTCTAGATATTGCTAATTGTTTCTTGCTATGGAAGCTAAGGCATGTTAAACTTGATTGAATATACATATCTGAAGTAAGCCATTTAGCACTATCTATAATAGGAGTAGGATCTAATTGGTAATAACCATTCCAAGTAATATCTTTAAATTTAATTTTATATCCAGCATGTAAAAATGATTGAGGAACTGAAAGATATGTTCTTTTAGGAACTGTTACCTCTGGAAGTTCTTTATATACATATCGTTTAAGATATTCAGCACATAGAAATAAAGCAATTGTACAACTATCTACCGTAACACAAAATGGTGCTCCTGTATATTCACATAGTTCTGCTTCAAACATTTGATTTATCTTAAATGGATTATGAACTATACTTTTTTGAGACATTTTAATCTACCAATGTATAAGTTAATTTATGTTTATCAAAAAACTGTTGTCCAGATATATTAGTTTTTCGCACTTTAATATCTAGAAATGGATATTCTCTAATAATAGAATATAATAATTCTGTACCAATACCTTTATTATAATAATCTGGATGTACTGCTATTCTAAGATCATTATTAACTACTCCAATAAATCCTACTGGAATGTTATTTAATAAATAAATATAATAACTAGATCCATATTTAGACATGTATTTTTCTTGAGATTCTTGAGATATATAAGTATGATCTACAAATGAATCTGATAATCTAGTGTCATTTCTAAGAGATCGTATGAATTCCCAATATATTTTGTTATTATTAACTTGTATTATCATATGCAAACCCTATGACTTAATCCATATGGTTGCTTATATTTCCATTTAGCTAAGAGATAATCTCTGTCTATAGGTAGATTTAAATAATAATTCAATGTAGTTCCTATATTTAAATATGTATTTTTGTTATTAAATTGATGAAGTTGATGTATTAAAATATTACTTAATGAAGATGCTGAAAATAAATATACTCTATTTTGACTATCTTGTCCAGTAAAATCTTTAAGATCTTCTATTAAATCTATATCATTAACTATACAATTTTCTCCAACATGAAAAATTGCTGATGTTTTAAATGGTAATTTATGTATACTTTTTGATTCTACTGGTAATATTAATGAATTTTCATTACATATTAAAATTACTTCTTTAGATTTAAATAAAGGAACTATAACATCTATAAAAAAGTCATAGTTATTATTAACCAAGAGATTTGCCCAGGTAAGATTACTATGATCTTTTAATTCATTTAACATCCAATTATATCGTTCATTTCCGACGCAACACTTACATATTTTACCTTTATAATAGTTATCTGCTTGGTAATAAAATGAATCTAGAAGCAAATGTCTTATATGTTGATGTTTGTTTGGATCAAAACATTTATGATCTATACTTGGAAAACCTTTATTAAATATTGTATCTCCAAATATAACTTGATTATTATTAATTTCAAGTTTATAATTTTTAAGTATAGCTTCGCACCCATCGCTGAAGCGAGTGAAACTAAAAGGAATATTGTTTTTAAGTCTATGATAAAATTCTATTATATCACCTCTAAACGTCTTCATTGTGATCCTTTAAAATTATAATTTTGTCTACGTTCCAATCTCCAGTAAGCTCTGGAAAGAATTCAAAAAACATACCACTATGTATAAGATTATCATAAAATTCTTTAGTATTAATCGTTTTATATTTGTTCATTAATCCTCGACGTGTCTAGATATAAATTTATAAATTAAATAAAGTATACAAATATATAGAATAAAATATAACATTTATTTCTTCTTAAATATAATAATATAAGTAAGTATAATAATTGCTAATATAATACCTAAAATTAAACCTAAACCTAAAAAGAATTTAAACAATGGTAAAAAGAATATAAAAGTTGAATATCCTAAACCAATAAGTAAAAGACTGAGTAAACTAATCATTAATATTTTCATTTTTAATCCTTATATTTGATTTTTTATGTTCGCATTCAATATTATTTGAAATACAATATGTATAATATGATTCGTTTTTGAGATATTTAAAATCACATTTTATTTTCCAATTTGCTAAACATATATAATCTTTTTCATATTGTGCTCTATCTCGTAAATTTATAGACATAAAATTTCTCTTTTAAAGGTGTTTTTTAGATCGTAACAAATTGAACTTGCCTTACATTTATTTCTATTAAAATCTATTTCTAAATCATTCCAAGATGGATTATCTAAATTACATACAACTATATCTTCTTTAGCACTAGATGCATATTTTCTAAGTTCTTCTGATCCTAAAGATATCTTATCGTAATACCATTTTACTTTGTCTTCTAGACTCCCTATAAGCTCGTTAGAGCCAGAATGAAGACCACCCACACCAACGTGCATAGATCGAGTTTGATCTGGTTTTAAAGCATATAAACCATGTTTTAACATACATCGTTCAGTGAAACCATCTCCGTGAATATGTTCGTTATAAGGTATTCGTATATTATTAAAATGTTTATTATAAAAAGCCACTGGATTATTATATAATTCATCTGTAAGATATGGTAATATATAATTTTTAACTACTTTTACACTTATACATGAAGGACTACAACATTGACTATCTCCTATAAGTTGAGATATATCTCCAGATGTTTCTATCTCAGGTCTTCGTTTATGACTAACGCAAAATAATTTATTATATCTAGATAAAAACTTTTCATAACAAATTCGATTAAATCTAAGATAATCTTGGGTTGGGGTCATATCTTCCTCGGCAGGAAGTATATATTCTTCTGATTCTTCTGCTGCTATACGATAGCTATCTAGAATATTATAAAATCCTGGTAAAGGACATTTATTTTTATCTTCTAAAGTACGTGTAGTAATTTTAATATGTTTATGGTATTTTCTAAACCAATGAATTACTTTATATATATCTGTGTTAAAGCAGTAATCTAGAAAGAAATGAACTCTAATATTTTCTAGTTCTTTTGGTTCTTTAAGTAACTGTTCCAGATATAGATATACTAGTTCTGGCCTTTGGTATATTGCTATCGCAAGTGTGTTCATAAGATCCTTTAAATAAAAGACGTTTTTAAATGACCGTAGAAGAACGCCAAAACTTCCCTATAGTTACTCATGCATATTTTACTATATACACCATTTGAGCATTGTTAAGAGGCTTGTGTGGTCAATTTCATTCCCATGTTTCTTTATATGTAAATTGTACAGTTTTAATACTTTTTATTATTTTATCTAATTTTTCTAAGGTATAATTCCATTCAAGAGTATCTTTATTATAACTAAGTATATCATTATATAGATTTTCTAGATCAGTTTTAATATTCAATTATACCTTCAATCTTCTAGTATAAAACCACAATCCATACATATTATACTTGATGGTTTATATACGTCATTATGATAATCATAATCTTCAAGTTTTTCTGTATTTTTATGTTCACATGTTAATTGTTTTATTAAACGTTTTATATTATCTTGTTCGTCTTTAATATTATCATTTAATTCTTCATATATTCCATATTTAAATTTTTTAAGATCTTTAATATATTGTTTTGTAAGTTCAATAAATTTTAATTTTTTATTTATTTCTTTTTGAGTTTGTTTAATATTTACTTTATTCATATAATCCATCCTTTATTAACCCAAAATTGATTAATAAGTTTTCTATCTGATAGATGTTTCTCTGGACCAAGTGATGTAGATAAACGCCCAGGCATTGCTCCCAAGTGCTGCATTTGCGAGCCCCAAGTATCTGGTTCTGATATTAATTGTTTAGGTACATAACATTTAGTACCAAAAGCCAATTGTGTTGATGCGGCTAAAGTGCTATCTTCACCATTGAATTGATTTAATTCTGGAGTTTTGAATAGTTCGATTATATGTTTTCTTTTTACAAACCATGCATGGCCAACTAGACTCACACATCTTATCTGATCATTACCTTTTTCATAAGCTTCAATGTCATATAAAGTATCTGGATGTAATTTAATACCTCGGTAACCAATTATACTTTCATCTCCAACTTGGTCTATAGTATTATAACAATTTTCTATCCAACGACATCCAGGTATTGTATCATCATCTAGAACTAGAACTCTATCGTAATTATATAAAAGTCCAGCACTGAATCTAGCATATACTCCTAAATTTGGACATTCAATTATATTATATTTATGATAGTTTAATCTATTAAAATTAGAAGATTGATTCCATATTACTATTTGAGATGGAGGTATAGTTTGGTTTTCTAGAGATTTAACTAGTTTCTCTAACCACGCCGTACCTTTATATAAACCAATTATTGCTAAATATTCTTTATTCATCTTTATGTTTTTCTCTAATTATTGTATCTCTACATGTACGACAATATGGTTTTGCTTCATAAAAATAAGCATCTCTATATTTAATAGATATCTTATTTTCACAAGTTGTACAATATGTAAAATAATCTTTGAATTTAATAACTGTAGTTTTCACTATGTATTTTATACCATTTCATTGAAAGATCATGTATGTTATTTAATAAGTTATTTATAATTTCTTCATCTTTAGTTGGATAATTTATATAATCAAAATCTTTAATAGCTTGTAATGTTTCTAGAATATCATTTAATTTATTTTTATTATATTTCATAAGTTATATATTGATATATTTAGTTTTTCATGCATTAATTTTTTATATTCTTCATAATATTTATCTGATTCAATATTAAGATACTCTATTGTAGTATCTTTAGCAAGATGTAATTCTTTTAATGGTTTAACCGTTCCATGTGGAGGTCCTAGATCCCAATGATCCTCATAATCTATAAAATTCGTAGTAAATTTATGTCTACTTATAATAAACCAGAATTTTTTAGCATCAAAAATTCCTATATGAGCATTTCTAGCTGAGATTATATATAAATATCCATCTTTGCAATCTTCTAGTTTAATATAATTTTTAATATTTTTAGTTGCCATAATTATTCTTCTTTCAAATCTAATTTTTCACCACACCAAGGACAATATTTCCACATAGATGAATTATATTTTGGTGCTGCTATATGACATGAACAATAAATTATAATATCAGTTATTTGTTTATCACCAATTTTAAATTCTTCACAATCACATTTGTATTTATATGCCATAATATTTCTTTCTAAGTATAAGCTGGTAGAGAGATTTGAACTCCCGATTGTATTTCTACGATGGATTACAGATCCATTGCACTAGACCAACTATGCGATACCAGCATTATTTACGTGTATCAATAAATTTAAATTCAAAATCTTTATTTCTATCATTAAGAAGTTCTTGTATTAAATTTTCTTCTCTTAAGAAACTATTTAATATTTTATAACAAGAATTATATTCATGGTTAATATTATAATATCTTATATAAATTCTATTAAATTCTGGTAATTTGTATTTTTTTAAAAACGATTGAAACATTTTATCATCAAAAATATTAATACTTTGTTTTCTACATATAATAGTTGTACAGTTATTTAATTTAGGTTCACAATAATATATTAAATAATCATTCATATTTATAATTCATCAATTCATTAATTGTATTAATTGAATTTATCATTCCATTTTCAGGATCAAAATCTAGTATTATTTTATCTAATAATATTTTTGCTTTTTTAAGTTTTTCGAATTCTTCTATTGAAATATCAATCATATATATCCTTTGAATAAATTAATAGCATTTGGTATTATTTCATCTTTAAATTTATCTATAAGTTCAATTCCAGATAGTTGAAACCAAGGTTCATGATAAGCGCCACTATTTTGATTAGTAGTAACATTTATATCTAACATTTTGGCTTCTATAAGTAATCTACTACATGTCTCAGGTATATCTGGGAAAAATATAAAATGTTTAAATTTAGCTAATGTTTTCCAAAAGTTTTCTTTAACGTTTATTCTAGGTATTGGAAAATAAGGTAATTTATTATCTAGACAATATCTAAGTGAACCTTGCTTATTTTTTATATTTTGACCCTGTCTTAAAGTCATTCCATTAGATAATGTTATAAACTCAGCATCGTTGAAAAATGCATATTTATCTATTTTAAGCGTATTTAATCTTATAGAATTTATAAGTTCAAGATCTTCATGTAAATATAAACTTCCATGTATATTAGTAGTATTAGTTATGTTATTTTTATTAAGTTGATCTTCATGCCATTGTGTCTGACATATTACTACTTTAGCATTATTATAAAATGCTCGATTAGTAAAATATATTTCTGGAACTATTCCAGATATGTTAACTTCTCCTGTAGGAAGTAAGAATGGATTACGAGTACTTATATATTTATGATCGTGTTCATATATTAAATAGTTTTTATATTTAATAAGTTGTTGTTTTGTATTTTCATTAAGATTAACAAAATTTGTAATTATATAAAAAGAATTGATGTCTATAATATTTAATTTATGTGATTCAATAGTATTTGCGATGCCTAGATAATATAATAATACATCATTTGTTACCTCTGCACCACGACGAACCTCATTAGAGAAATAGTCAGATACAAATATAATTTTAGACATATTGTTCTAGTTGTTTGTTAAGATTTTCTAAGTCTTTTATATCATTTTTATTTGAAATTATAAAATCTTCAATAGTACAAATATTACAAATATCATAATCTCCACTTTTATCTAATTCTATATAATGCCAATTATTTGGTTTTATATTATAAGTAGATATTTCATAACTTATATTTTTTTGTAATAATCTTCTCACTTTATGATTTAATTCTTTGATATATAAAATAATTCTATTTTTATCATTATCAATAGTTGTATATTTAAATTCTTCTTTAAATTGTTCAAATGAAATTAAATTAGCTTCATGTTCTTCAGCATTGGGTAAATCTTTATATTCTTTACCGTCTAATGTTATATATACAGTAACTTTTTCTTTTCCAGTTACTACAAGTTCTTTTTTATCTATTTCAATTTCTTTTGTTATCATAATTTATTTACCATGTTTCACTAGTTGTTATATCTTCTATTGTTCCACATTCTATACATCGTATTTCTATTGTTGCACCAATACCACCACCTGGTGTAATTATAAATTGTAATAAACCATTTCCTTTAGCACATTTTAAATGATTGTTATGAAATTTTTCTACAGAAGCTATTTCTTTGTCTCCCATATTTATACCACAATAAGATTTAATTTTAGACATTTGGTTTTTCTATCTGTGAACATTCAATTACTTCATAATTATAAGAATTACATTTAGGACACGACCAACTATACATTGGGTGATCTAATAATTCAGTTCTTTCATAACCGCAATGTGGACAAAAATATAAGAATTTAGATCCTTCTTTAACTGGAATATACATATTAACCTCTATCAGGTAAATATTTAATATTATATTGTGAAAAATCCTGTGTAGGAGGCTGTACTTCTGGAATAACAGCAGGATCTAGATATCTATCTTCTTTAAAATTACTTATATCAGTATTATCTAATATCTCTTCCCATTGCTTACAGACGTTAACCCAATCAAGCTTTTTAGCAAGTGATATTCCTTTTTGACTATATTCCTTACATAGTTCTTTACTATCATAAAGACGTTTTATTTGTAATGCTGCTTTAGAAGTATCTGCTATTGCTTTAATAAAATTTGTTCTTGGTTCATGTTCAATATCTGCAGGATCTACAAACATAAGAGTTCCTTTACCCCAATCAGCCATAGCTGAGTATTTGGTTGTAATTGTTGGTATCCCAGCACTAATTGATTCTATCAATGTGAGCGCGAAACCTTCAGAATTTGATAAAAGTATATGAGAATCAAAACAATTAATTATTTCATTGAGTTGTTCTTCTGTTGGACCAAGTCCTGGTTTAAGATTCTTATCAAATATAACTCTGTCTTGTAGATTATAATAAGCAACTAACCATTGTAGATCCCATCCGATTGTATCTTCTAGGCTACAATGAAAATAACATTTAATTTTACGTCCATTCTTTTCATAACCTTTATCTATAAACTTACGCATAGACATAAGTATTGCATCTTGTCTTTTACGTGGTTGACATCTGCTAACACAACCTAATAGAAATGTATTATCAGTTATATCAAAATACTTTTCTCTAAGTTCTTTTTTACGATCTAAACTTAAAGGTTTCCATACTGAAGTATCTACACCATGAGGTATAACCGAAATATTAGTAAGTTCACGTCCACCTGTTACAATACGACATGTTTTATTTATAACGTTTTTAGCCCATTCTGTGAACACAATAGGCTTATCTGACATACCAATAGTTTTGATTGTATCAATAGGAGGAAGGCCAGGTCTGTTCTCTGGAGGAATTAAGGTAGGAAATAGACATTCACTATCTATTGCTAGATATGGCATGAATTTATAGCAAGGTCTATTTTTAAGATGGTTTAAATTATATAAACCCCAGATGTCGTTAATAGGTATTACAATATCTGGTTTAAAATGTTGTATTACGAAATAACTACTATCATAACCGTAATGATCTTGCATAAAGTTTGGTGCTTTGATGCAAGAACTATGATCTGGATGTTCTATAAGATCTGGACCATTAAGTTGTGGTAGAAAATATCTTACTTGTGGATTGTCTTTAGAAACATATTCAATTATATAACCTTTTTTACAACATCCAGTATGATCTTTAAGTTGAGAATAATAATCTATAGGATGTCCAACTGGTATTGGTATATCAGAGAATCCTAATTGTGCAATATCATATTTACCTGTTTTACATAAATTTTTAATTATGTTATTTGCTACTGCTGCGTAGCCAGTCTTACGTTTTCTTTTTTGTTCAACTAAGTTCGTTAATCTTAGTCCGTTTGTTAGACAGCTATATGTTACCATATAGATCAGACTATATCATCATCATAGGATGCCCACTGTTTCGAATCACTTGATTCTACGCTGTTACACTCATCGCAGCTAGTCGTTGCTCTCTGCCTTTCGGCCCAGATCAGAATTGTCCTAATTAGGAGTTTCTCTGAGTTAAGTGGGTTTTAATAGCGCAAAACTTAATTAACGCTATCACTTATAAAAAGTATCCGTTTCTTTTTCGTAGAAATCTCCCTTATTAATATTTCCTAAATAAGTTATATTATTTATAACTTTTGTAGTTGCCCAAAGTGGCTGTAAATTAGACCAATGGAAGCATAATTTTTGGTGATAACTACATTTAAGATTAAATACTGCACATGGAACAATATGATCGATATGTATTTCACCATTCATTAATTTTTCCCAAGTCATTCCTTCTGTAAATTTTGATATTATATATTTTTTAAAATTTTCTATAGATATTCCTAATAATTTTAACGCTGATGATTTTTTATATTCTTTTTTAACAAGTAACCATAATCTATGTCTTAATAAAGATTTAATTCTATAATTATCATTATTTTTCCAATTAGTTTTATTTCGTTCTTTTATTTTTTCTTTATTAATTACTCTATAGGTTATCCATTTATCTTTATTGTTTTTACGATATGTAATTATTTTTTCTTGATTATTATCTCTATATTTTTTATTATGTTCTTTTTTAGTTGTTTGTTTATAATTATCATATTTTTCAGATTTTTTATATATAGTTTGTCTTTTATTAGCAGATTTCTTTCCTACTTCAGATTTTCGATATTTTTCTTCAGAAATTTTACCTTTTTCTGAATATTTATAAATAATTAAACTTAATCTTTGTAATAAATAAGATAAATCTTTATCAGATTTTTCTTTAAGATTACTACATTTAGTATGAAAAGATAAATTATTTGGAATTTGTTTTAATTTATCTTCTATTCTAGTTATTTTATTTTTTCTAGATAGACTCATTTAATCGATTTTTTATTTTGTTTTTCTTTTCAGATTTCTTAATATCATTATCAATAAATGAATCAAATGTTTCTTTATCTAGAAAAACTTGAGTTGGTTTAAGTTCTTCTGATAATATCAAATTTTTAAAATTATCTATTGATTCTTTTTGAGATACTGTAGGTGGAGGACATGGTCGATTAGTAGCGTTTACGTTACGTTCTTTTATTTTTCTAAGTTCACTCATTTTCAGATTCCTTTATACTTTCTATAAAACTTCGGTATATCTTGCTAATACTACGTTGATTAAGTCCAAAGAAATCATTACTTTGAGATTTAAAATTTGTACCGTGTATTAGTCTAGAATATACTACTAATTTGCTTTTTAAAGGCAAATGTTTAAATTTATGATATACTAAATCTTGCAAATCTTTAGGAATCTGTACCTTGTCCACTTACAACATCCTTTAAACTAGACACTGCTTTGTTAAAGCTATCTTTAACAGAAACGTTAGAATAAACATCAGATAGTTTAACTTCTACTCCATCTATTACCAGAGTATCGTCTTTGTCTAAACTATCAGATATTCGTCCTATTCTTTTGCCTGAACGAGATACAATATCAATCATTTTAATTCTCCTTATAAAATACTATTTAGTCGATCTAGACCATTTATAAACATTGGTTTACATGTATTTTTACATGAATGACAATGTTCTCCAGGTGTTCTGTTACGACTTTTTGTTACCACTTTAAGATAACCTCTATTCGTTATAGTATAAGCTATATCGTTGTTTTTTATAAGGTAGAAAGAATTTGATTGTACATTGAAAATCAGACAATCGTTGGTTTTATTTTTAAGGATATTATAAATATAGTTACATTGTGAGTAAAAGGCAAGTTCTTTCTGCATTTCTTGCAAAGATCTGAAACAAAAGTGAACATTTATATTTTTATTCTCTAAAATACCTCCAATATTACATTGAATACGACTTTTATAAACGACGGTGTCGTAAATATTAGTTAATTTATTAGTTTCTAGAAACTTGTTTATATTAATAGCACAGGTAAGACAAGTATTTTTATAACTTTCACGATCTGCTTTATACACGTATCTTATACCTGTATAAGCAGTTGATGAAAAGTATTCAGTAAAAGACTTTAAAAAGTTATTAGAATGATTTTTAAGTAACTTGGTAAATAATATATCTATATATTTAATATAATTATCGTTTTCTAGATAATAATAACATTTATATAATCTATTATATAACGTCTTACTAAGTACTTTGTCTGGCAACTTTCATTCTCTTTCTTCTTTTAATTTCTAATTGAATAACTTTAAGTGATAGTTTTTTATCTTGAACTAAATTTAAAAGTTTAATTCTTGTATTTATTCCATCATATCTACGTTCATCAAATATTAGTCCTAGAGTTAACGGAACTATACTTTCTAGGTATAATTTCATTTGTTTGTCTAATTTAGATATATTTTCATCAAGAAGTTTAGATTCTAAAGTATCGTTAATATGTACATAATCGCATCTAAGATTTAACATTTTACAAACTCTTTATGTCCACAATCTGGACATTTTGATTTTTTATTTTTGAAAGGATTACTTCTTCCAGTAACTTTTAATGTAAAATTACACTTATTACATTTATATTCAATTTGTTTTTCCATTTAATTCTCGTAATGTCTATCTTTTATATAGTTAATGTTATTTGGAAGAGTTTTAAGTTTTTCTATTACATCATCTAGACTATATGGTTTGAACTGGTTAGTATCAACACCCACATCGAATGATTGTCCTTGTGATGGTAATGTATTATGGCTATGTCCGTATAACATAGGTGCATTAAAATGGCTACGATTCCATGTGCGCATAGCATAATGGCATAAAGTGATATGCATATTATTTATTTTAATTTCAGACATTGTACTTACTGATGTAAATATATGATATTTTCTTGGTTTAATTCTTGAAATATCGTGGTTCCCCAACAGAACGTGTATGTACTTATGGTTTAACTGATATAAGAATGGTTCTGGATCAGTCCAACTAAAATCACCAAGATGATATACTGTATCTTGTTTAGATATACAACTGTTCCAATTTTTAATTAAAGTATCATTCATTTGTTCAACTGTATCAAATGGACGATTACAGTATTTAATTATATTTGTATGGTTAAAATAACCTAATGAGTATCAGCAGAGAACCAAATCATTTTGATTCTCCTTTGATACTCTTTATTTTCTTTTCCATGTTAATTAATCCTATTTCCAGATGTTAGTTTCTTATGACCAGCGTTTTGATCTTTAAGAGCTTTTATTGTAGCGTAACTATCTTCAGTTATTTGTAAGTTATAAGTATTTAATCTATATGCAAGTCCACCAGTTTTACCAGTATGTTTATTTTTAAATACATAAGCCTCTAGATATGGCATTGCTTTTGATCCTTCAGTTCCATATTGACCAGTCCATATAATATTAGTATTTTCATTTACGTTTAAATCATTATGTATCATTATAATACTATCGGCGTCATATTCTAGTTGTACAGTGTCTTTAAGATCTGATGGATTAGGTCGACTATTATGATCCATTTTTCTAAGTTCAACAGTCATCATGATGTGTATATCATATATTCTTGAAAAATCTTTTACTTTTTCTGATAGATGAGATACAGCATCAGTCTTTTGTTTATTTGGAGGCATTGTTAGTTTATGAAAGTTATCAAGTAAGAATATTTTTTTCTTGTTAGGAAATTCTTTAATGAACCATTCGATGTGAGCTTCCATAGCATCTGGAGTAGTACCTTCAGTTGCATCAGCCATAATGAGTCTAGATGATAAACGATCATTCCAATGTTTAGCACTAAGTATGATTTCTTGATCTTCTGACATAAGTTTAGAATATTGCTTAATCTTAGATGTAGAAAATCCAGTCTTTTTAGCTAATGCTTTTAATGTCATAAGATCAGTTGTATCATCAATTGTCATGAAAAATATGGCTGCTTCTTCATTCTGTTCTACTATATCTACTGCTAATGATTGAAGCCATGAAGTTTTACCTACTGCAGGTTTACCTCCGATAAGTGTAAGATTAGTTGTATATGGAACTCCATCATATAACTCTTCAAATTTCTTAAAATGTGGTGCATAAAGGCCATATTGATACTCACCATTTTCAATCTTTTCCCAAAGAGTATTACGTTTATCTTCAAAAGTTGATCTGTTATCTAAAACATTATTATATTTAAGCTCAAGATTCTTAATTTTAACAATGGCTTCTTCAAGAATACCTTTAGTGTCTTTTACTTTTCTTTTACCTAAAGCAGTCTGAACATATTTATTAACATCAGTAAGTTCTTCTATAAGTTTATCTGACTCTAGATTAACTTTAAGATCTACTTCTTTCTTTATGTCATCTTTAGATATTCCTGTGAACTTAGCAAGTTCTTTGATCATTTTAAGACGTTTAATACTACTTTCTTCTGCAACAATATTTGGAATAATTTCTTCTACTGTTACAAGAGGATCATCTTGAAATGTTTTTTCTTTAAGTGACCATGAAAATGGAGATAAAGCTATGTCTGGATGAGCAAGCTTTTTAAGAGCATCTAAGCCATATTCGCGGACGTAACTATCTGGATCATATCCTTCTGGTAGTTCTATAATCTTAATTGATTTAAAGATCTGATAAGCAGTAATACGTTCTAATGCAAGCTTAGTACCTTTTTTTCCACCCTCATCACCATCCAATGTAAGACAAATATGCTTTACATTATATCGAGCAAGTAAGTCTACATGTTGTTCAGTAAAAGCAGTGCTACCAAGAGCTACAACATTTTTAAGACCGCATTGATCTAGATATATTGCATCTAGATATCCTTCTACTATCCATAATGGACCACCCGCTGGATCATAGTTATTAAAATTATATAATATCTCACTTTTATTATATATGTCAGAATTAACAGAGTTACAGTATTTACGATCACCTTTTCCATTAGGAGCAAGATTAGTTGTACGTGTAACAAATCCTACTGCTCGATTTTTATCATCATATATTGGAAGAATGAAACCTTCAGATGTGAATATATCCTTACGAGCAAGGTCTGCTGATAGAAGCCAATCGTTATCTGTATAACCAATTTTATTCATGGTCTCTAGATATTTATTATATTCACTTACTACACCTATTTTATGCTTTCTGATGCTTTGTTCTGTAATTCCACGATCTAGAAGATGTTTTATACCAATGTGATCTTTATTAAGATCATTTCCAATATATGACATACCATGTGTAACATTTAAAGCATCTTTTACACCACGACGTTTTTGATAAATGTCTCTAGTTTTGTTGTCTATTTGTATTGGTTCATAATCTACATTGTATTTTTTACATAGATAAGGTAATGTGTCCTCATAGAAGGCAATGCTGGAAATTGGATATCCCTCAAGGTAGTGAACAGCATTTAGTATTGTACTATGTGTTCTACATGAAAAACAAAAACAAGCTGTATAAGCATGTTCACCACCATCAATAATATGCGTACTAGGATTTGCGTCTGCGTGACCTGGAACTATACATCTGATAAATCCAGCATCATTAGGAACACGTCCATGTTCAGCAAGATACTCTAGAAAATGTTTATCTAATTCTTTAAATACATGAGAAAGATCGTTCATATCTGATTATTTTCTACTTTATTTAACATTATGTTTAGTTCATCTAAAATATCATAAGATGATGTTGGACTAAGAATATCGGTAGATTCAATATATTTTAATTGTTGTTTATAAAATTCTATTCTATCTTTAATATAATCTATAACTTTTTGTTTGGTAACTCTTTGTATATTTGGTGGTGGTGTAGGTGTTGCTGGTCTATCATATTTAATACAATACTGACATTCTTTATTTTCTGATTTTAAACAGATTCTACAACCAAATAGAAAAGTTCTTTTAATATTTTTATTATTACAAAATATACCATCATAGGCGAATGTACAATTTATATTTTTAGGCATTTTATATTTCTTCTACTACATGTATTTGAGTCACTCTTACTTTACCAGAACCTTTACAATATTTACACTTACTTGGTTTATTATCTTTTAATTGTATAATACTTCCTTCACCATAACACACTGAACATATTTCAATTTTAGAATATGATTCATTTTCTATAACTTTTTCAGATTGTATTGTATAATTTAATTGATATTCTCTTGATATAGTTGTTTTCATAATCTTTTTTCTAATAGTTCTGGATGATCTAATTGAGATACTGTTTGTTTTATAAATTCAGGCCAATGTGGAAGTTTATGATGCTTACGTTGAATTATAATATTTGATAATGTTTTATAATTAAGACACCATTCTCGTTTTTGCATCCAACCTTCTGGTATTATCTTTTTAACTTCTAAATAATTTTTAGAGTTTATACAAAAATTTATTATTTTTAATGTTTCTGGAAGTACATATTTATCTTCAAAATTATTTACTGTTAATTCTTTTGATAGTACAGTTGTACTACTTTCACTTTGTTTACTTGACAACCGATAAGTGTCTGCGTCGACCCAAAAATATCTTGGAGCGTCTATAAGTAACCATACATAGATATGTTCTAGAAACTTATTATGTCCATAATCTTTATCACTAAGATTATTTGCTACTGTAGACATTTTATCTATAGGTTGATTTTTATTAAGTGAAAGTCCAAGCATCGCTGCTTCATATCCAGCTTCTTCAAGTTTAGTTACTGTAATTTGCATAATTTACCAAGATCTATGTTGTTCATGTATACTTTCTACACCATCATATTCATCTATTTCCCAAAGTACATCATCTGGAATTTCTCTTATTTCTAATTCTGCACATTCTCCATTAGCTTTTTCTCCTAGATGTTCTATAGTTTTAATAAGATCTGGATCATTTCGTTCTATATCTCTACAATAAAAATGATAATTTTTCCAATCATCTGAAGATAAAGTACATTCTTCTCCAAAATCTTTAGTAAAACAATTATTCCAACTACAAGTTAATGATGATTTAGTTTTATAAAAAGTTTTATCATTGTATGCTTTTTGATAGTAAAAATGACATTCTTTACCTTTTAAATTTAAATAATATTTAACTGCTTCATCTGAAAGAGAAAATCCTCCATAACATCGGTTTATTGCTATTTTCATTAAAAATCTACTCCATGTTCAAAATGATCTTTTGTTTTAAATTTTGGTAATATAGTTTCACTAAAAATACATGATGCTCCATCATCTAATGCATTTTCTTCTTCTTCTGATAAGTTTTCTATATTTGATGAAAAATTATCAAATGAATCAGCGTTTCCATCTGATCCAGAAATTATTTTTAGATTAAGACCAAAAGCTTTTTCATCTATTGGATTTAAATGATCTATTATTTCTTTCTCTAATGGAGATAATTTTTTATAAACTTCTACATAGTCTTCTGCTTTAAGACATATCATAAAGCTACTACTTGAACTGTTACTTACAAAACCATTTCTTATTTTTATAAAATTTCCTTAACTACACATATCTCTTGTATGTTTCCAACTGTTATTATATTCTTTATCTTTTTTAGCTTGTTGTTTAGCTTTATCTAAATCGTTTAAGTATTTACATGCTAATCGGGCATCAGATCTAGACAATTTGGCTGTATCATAATTATCAACAGTATAAGTTAATATTGTTCCATATTTATCATATACTGGTAAAACTATATATTTATTTTTCATATATTTTTCCTTATAAAAAAAAGGCCAGTATTGCTACTGGCCAAATGGCTGACTCCCTGGGACTTGAACCCAGAACCTTTTGATTAACAATCAAATGCTTACTGCCAAATTGAGCTAGGAGTCAATAAAATTAAATTTTAGGGGGGATGCTATCTATAAAATCCATTAATGAAATAAGTTTCATATCTGTATTAAGATCAGCTAATTTATATTCAATCTTCTTAGCTTTATTATAGTCTGGTAGAAACTTAGTAAGACAATCTTTTCCAACAATGTCTTCTTTTTTCATTCCAGATATACGAGTTTTTACCGCTGCTGATATTTCAGACTTTGATTCTTGTTTAACTTCTTGCTTTATATCTATATTTTTTGCTTTATTTGATAATTTATCGTTGATGTATTTAGTAATTTGAACTCCATCCCATAGAATGTTACCACTATCATCAACTGGATAATATTTGTTATTAGTGTGCTTTTTTGTTTTTAATTTTTGTATTTCTTTACTATAAAGAAAACGGCCAGCTCCCCACTGAATTCCAACTCTCTTACTAGCGTCAGATACTAAACTCTTCTCGGCCTCAGTTTGAGCCTCTGTACCAGTATCCATTTTATAGACCCACTCTGATTTTCCATCTTCTCTTTCGATATTAATACCCATTCTACAAAACATTTGATCTTTAACTACTATATATTCTGTAGACCAATTAGCTGGTCCAACAACATCATCTAGAAGGTCAAATAAATCTCTAGCATCAATATATGCAACACATAATGCATTGTGTTCATTAGATGTTTGAACCTTCCACATAAAATTTATTTCACGAGTTAGTTCTTTTAATTTAGATTCTTTTACTGACATAAATTAATTCCTTCATTTTTTGAAAATTCTTTTAATTTTTCAATTGTTTTAAAAGGTTTTATATCTTTATAAAAACTTTTTGTATTAAATGCAGTTTGTACTGATTTAGTATTATAATTATTATCTCTACAGAAATTGGTTAATCCAAAAACTTCTTTAACTTTTCCACTATTATATAAAATATAATATATCTTTTTTAATTCATTAGCTCTTCTATTAAATTGATTATAATTTTTATAATTTTCTATTATTTTTAATTTTTCTTCTTTTGTTTTTAATTTCCATTTATCTCTATAAAAAACTATATAATTTTGCGATGAATTAAATTTTTCTCTCGCTACTGAATTAAGATCTTTATAATTTAAATTTCTTTTTTCCGCCCAAGATTTTAAACCATTCACTCTAAATATTTTACCTTCTTTATTTATAAGTATATATTTTTTACCAAAAATTTTTCTAAGTTTTTCTAGTTGTTCTATACTTAAAATTCTACATTTACATAAACCACCAGCTTCTTTTAATCTTTGAGTATTAACTAATTTTTTATTATCTTTAATATATAATTTTATAAATTCTAATTCTTTTTGATATGCATCTTGTTCTAATTTTGTAGAATATAGAATCTTAATATTTGGTTTTTCATTTATATGTTTTCTAAACCAATTTGCTCTATGATTCTTTTCTTGTTTTTTAGTAGCAGAGTATATATGATCAAACATTCTATGAGTCATATTATATGTTTTTCCAATATAATAAGAATCTGATGTATCAAATGATAGTTCATATATAATAAATGTTTTATCTTTTTTCATCCTATAAATATAGTTTAATTTTAAGATAAAGTCAAGTTATATATTGACTTTAATTTGTTTTAAGAGTATATTTATGTATACTCGAAAGGAACTTTTATGTCTATAAATTTACGTAGTGATGTTAATTTTATTACTGATGCTTTTAAGCAAGAAATGAATGAGATGCGTAGCTCTGAACGTGGAGCTTATGCTAGAACTCAAAATATCGCATGGCCGTCCGAAGCGGGATGTTCGCTTGGTAAGATCAGTGTAGGTGAATGTACCAGAAAAATGTATTATCGTATCTCTGGTGTAGCTCCTACAGAACCAATGAGTATTACTGGTAAAAATGTTTGTGATGCTGGTAATCTTTATGAAGACTATTTGATTAATAAGTTTAAAAAATATGGAATGTATAAAGATAGTCAGATTAAACTTGATTTTTTGATTCCAGATAGTAAACATAAAGTCCAGGTAAACGGTCGTATGGATTTATTAATAGAACATAATAAACAACGATCTGTTATTGAAATAAAATCTGTAAGTGAATTTAAAGCTGCTAAAATTATGAACAGTGAGATACCACTTCCTTCATCATCTAATCTTATGCAAGCAATGCTTTATAAATACTATACAACCTCTACAGAGGCTGGTAAAGCTCTTAATGTAGATAATGTATATCTTATGTATGTTAATCGTTCTATGGGATCTACGTTTTATTATAAAGTATGTATAGATGATAGCGGCTATGCAATACTTACATCTTATGATTTAGCTGGTCGTGAACTTGGAACTGTTAATCTTAAAGATGTTAAATCATTTGAAGATCTAGAACGTACTCCAGGTGTAAGTGAAAGTGATGAAGCTAGACTAGCTGAACTTAAAATTAATATCAAAGATATTTTTGATAAGTTTGATAAAATATATGATTATGCTAGAAGTAATACTTTACCTAAATGTGATTACAATATGATTTATACTCAAGCGCAAGCTGAATATGAACATAATATTGGACGACTATCTAAAATGAAACTTAATAAAGTTAAAAAAGGTGAAGTAGTAGGCGATACTAAATGTCAGTATTGTGATTTTAGAACTAAATGTATGCAAGATAATGGAATAAGTTTTAAATAACGTTATTATCTTCTAACCAAGAAGTTATATATGTATTAAGTGTTTCATCTGGAATAGATGTATTTCTAAATATATTTCTTATTTCTTCTAATTTTGGAAACTCTATTGGTTTAGGGTTTCTAAATTCTCTATGATATAGTTCGTTATTATGATTAGATACAACTATGACGTGTTCGTTATCTGAATGATTTAATCCAACTGTTACACTATCGTTTTCATTTAGTTTTATAAGCATATTATTTTACCTTATTATATTCTTCTCGTATATGAGTTATAAGTTCTTTTATTTCTTTTACCCAAATTAAAGCATCGTCATAAGCTTTTCCTTTATGAGTATTATAACCATCATCATTTATGAAATCTTTTTCTAAATCATCTTGAGTTATATATAATCTATCACATAAATCTTTAGTTAATCTCATAGCTAACATTGATGGTAATTTTGCAAGATCTATTGTTATCATATTTATATTTCTAGAATAATTGGTTTTACTTCAGTTTCAAGATCGGATATTTTAATAAGAGATATTTGATCTTTTTTACGAGTATATATACAATATAAAGCTTCGTTAATATCAGTTACAATTTTACTGAAATCAGTCTTTCTAAGACAAAATCCTAAAAGTTCATGTCGGTTATATAATTTAAATTGATTAAAATATTTAAATGCAATATAATCAGACTTACCTTTTATCCATCCAGGTCCACCAAAAATATTTTTCCATTCAATCCAATACATATCTCTAAGTCGTTCTGAACGTCTAGATAATCTTTTATGATCTTTAACGTCGACTTTATAAGTTTTATTATTAAATTTTACTGTAAAATCAAAATGGGAACAAGTATTTTCATTCTCTGTAGAATTACTTACCAGTTCCCAATTATGTTTTTTAAGTGTTTCTATAAATAAATTTTCAGCAGTTTGACCTTCTTGTACTGAACTAAGATAAATCATTAAGTTTTTCTATTTCTACGTCTGAAACGTTTAACATTATTTTAATTTCTTCTGGATTATGAGGAACTTCTGTTCCAATACCGTATCGAAGTTTAATAGCGTTTTTTAATATATCTGAATAATTTTCAATACATGACATGAGATGTATTTCCATATTTTTAAATAATTCAGTTTCTTCATCTGTTGTTATTTGATCTATATATTCACACACAAATGCATCTTCTGTTGTAGCTGAACTAAGCTCTAGAAGCAGTAAAACGCTTTCAATGAGTTTTTCACTTAGTTTAAAATCTTTAGATATTTTTAATTCTTTTTGTATTTCATTAAGTGTTGGTTCTCTTCCAAGACTTACAAGTAAATAATTATGAATTTCACTTACTGATTTCATATTTCTAGCTATATCTCTTGGTGCTCTTATAAGTTTATTGTATTTAATAAAATCTATAAGTCTTTTTCGTACATGAAAATATGCATATGTTGTAAATGAAGTATTTTTACTGAGATCAAATGTATCTATACTTTCAAGTAATCCAATAGTAGCTTCTTGAAAAAGTTCATTAACTGAAGTTGTATCATTGAGAAGACTTATGTATCTAGATACATATTTCATTGCAAATCCACCATTAGATAACGCAATATTATTTCTTATATTATAATATTCTTCTGATTTATCTTTATCAGTAAGTATATATGGTTTAAGATCGTTTAATTGATTTAACCAGATGTTATTTTGATTTTTATTAGATGATGGATATTTTTTTACGTATGTATTAACACTTTTTTTAAGACTACCATATTCTTGTGAATTTTTCATAGTTGATTTATACAGTTAGCTTCTATACCTTTGGATTTGAATCTGTCTACAAAACGTTGATCTGGATCAATTATAAAATCAGCTTTGGAATATATAGATGAATCTTTCATCATATAATCTTTTATCCAATCATCTAATGTCCAAATTTTTCCTGGTTTAGTAGAAAGATAAAAACTAAGTTTCTCAATAGGAACTTTAGTTATTTCTGATATTTCTTTGTATGGTTTTTTTTGGAGGCGTAATGTATGTATATCTTGGTGAGTTTTAACTTCATCTGGATTATTATATTTAATGTTTAAACAATATAATCTCATTTTATATATATCTACGGTCTTAGACCATACATATATATAATTTTTTAAAGAAACTAAAGTTTCTAGTTCATCCTTTAATTTCTTTTTTTCGCTTTTTTCGATTATTGAAAAATCTACGAATACATTCATATTTACCATTTCTTAACGTTCTCCCAACGAATAAACCATTTGTGAAACCTAATAGTAATGCTTTTTGATATATTTGTAACATAAAGCTCCTTTTAGTATATAATATACTATCAGGAGCTTATAAAGTCAATATAATAATGTATTAACAATAATAATCGTGATCTATCCATTCACAGGTTACTTGTTTATCTAGAAACTTAGAAATACTTTCTTCTACGTCTTTTTTAAATTGTCCCATAGTTTCATCATCTTTCATATATTGTGGATTTCTACCAAGAAATGTTTGCGCTGTATTTAATTCAAAATCTGTATGATAATGAGGACAATCTTCAATTTCATCAAGATCGTAAGTACTATCTAAATTATATTTATCTTTACATATTTTTTTAAATTCATCATAATCTATTCGATATCCATATATCATGTAACTAGATGAACTACTATTTGATACAAAACCGTTTCTAATTTTCATTTAACATTCTCCATCATCTATAATAAAACTATCTTTAGAAACCATTTCTTTAGTAAGTCTACAGCCATAAAGTCCAGCATATGGTTTATCATAGTCTTCACTTCCAGCACTAAACTTTTTTATTACATATCCTTGTTTTAGTAATTTAATAGCTTTTTTATAATCTTTACGATTGTTAAATTCTTCATCATTTAACCAATCATAATATTCTCTAAATTCAGCTTCGGTTCTTATAAATGTTATATCTTTTTTTGGAATAGTCATTATAATATTTAGATCTTCATCTTCTTTTTGTACTATCATAAAGCTGCTAGATGAACTATTACTTACGAATCCTGCTCTTATTTTCATACTTACTCCTTAATAATTATCATTACTTATATATTGTATATATGTTCTTAATTGTTTTGGATGTATATTATATTTAGCTAACTTTTCTTTAATTTGGTTATCATCTAGTTCATCAAGTTCTACCACTACACCATCTAGTCCATCATTTTCATTTGAAATATCTATTCCAATGATAATTTCTCCAGCTTCTTCACCATCAAAATAACTTCTAATTGTTTCAATTTCTAAACCATCTTTAGATAATTTACTATATAATCGATCTTGAACAAAAGCATCTTTATCTGTAGGTTTGTTTAAATTATAACAATCTTCATCAGAAGTATCTATATTAAATAATTTAATACATTCATCTGTATTAACTTTTGTTCCTCGTATAACAAAACTGGAACTACTAGAATTACTAACAAATCCATTTCTAATTTTCATTTAATAACCTCCTTCACCTTCAATTACGGTAATATTACTATTTGATAAATCTTTAATACCTCGATCAAGTAAAAATTGTTCAATTGGATCTTCATAGTTATCACTACTCATATTTAAAATTATAATATTACCATGAGTTTTTAAGTAATTATTAAGTTTAATAAATTCTTCTTTTTGGTTGTCATCATCATAATATCTATCTTTTATGAAATCCCAAAGTTCATCTTCAGATGTGATTGTTTGTTCTAGATATTTAGATAAATCTGCTTCTATTTCTACTTTAACTTTTAATTTATTTTGATCGATAGCTGCTATAATAAAACTAGATGATGAACTATTTGATACAAATCCTGTTCTTAATTTCATGAATAATGTTCTCCTGCATATACTTTTGCTTTATCTGTTAGATTAAATTCTTTTTGAAGTTCTTTTTCGTTTTCTAATATTGTTGATATATCTATACATCCATAATCATATTCTGATACATAAGTGTATTTACCTATTCCAAATTTTTCATTGTTTGTATAATTACTTAAAACAACATAATCTGAATTTAAACAGTCGTTATTAATTTTTTCAACTAATTCTTCTGTTTCATCGCATTCTATTCCAACAATAATAAAACTAGATGAGCTAGAGTTACTTACAAATCCGCTACGTATCTTCATTTAACCGTTCCTTCCAGCTCCATAGGAGTATTGAAAACTTTGAACTCCAGTATTATGTCCTATTCCAAATATAGTTTGTCCTATAGGCTCAAAATCATCACAATCTATATCGTAATTGGTATCACCATCTGGATCTTCTTGAATATCTTCTCCATAATTAACTTTAATATATTTATCTTCAAATTTAGTTGGATCTATTTTTATTGAAACTTTATTACCATCAAAAGCTTCATTATAAAAACTTTTATCTTTTTCTCGATAACATCTATCCCAACCTGATTTTTCTATAATTTCTTTTACTGTAAGAATTTCATAATCTATATGATTACTTTTACAATATTCGGTAAATTTAGTTTCATCTATAAGTTTTCCAATTCCTATAATATAACTAGAACTACTGCTATTACTTACAAAGCCTTGTCTGATTTTCATATATAATATCCTTTACTAATTATTTCATTTTTAGGTATTTCTTCGTAACACTTTTTATTTTTAAAACTTTCATGTATCCATTTACCTTGCATAAGATATAAATGACCTAAATTAACACAAACTGTTACATAATCTTGATCTTTATTATATATAAGAGTATATTGTCCATAATGACAATCTGCTTGGAATGAGATATTATTATTTAATAAAAATTCTAATGGTTCGTCTTCATTACAAGTTACATAATATCCATAATTATAATTTTTATCTTTATTAGCTATTATAGCATCTGAATTATTTTCTACTTGATCTGGATAATATGCATAAGTTTCATAGAATCCATAATCTTTTATCTTTTTAACGTCTTCATCTGATAAGATAGTATCATCAAACGTCATTTTATGTTTAACTATAAAACTACTTGAAGATGAGTTACTTACAAAACCGTATCGTATTTTACTCATTATCATTACCACCTTGTATATATGATTTTTCATTAAATATAAAATTATTTAAAGTTTCTTTATCTTTGAATATAGATAAATCTCCAATACTTTGATGATCAATATAACCATCGATTATTTTTGTTCCATCATCATCTGAATGTAATATTATACATTTACACTTAGTTTTTTCTTTTATAAGATCTGATAACATTTTTACAAGATCGTGTCTTTTAGCATATAAAGCTTGCATGTATGACCACATTATTTTATCTGTCCAAGCATGATATGTAGTGTTTTCCCATCCAAATTCATTATGTCCAAAATTAGAGTCAATAGTTATAGTTCTTCCAGAACAATCTGGATAATAAAAATTGGTTTGTATATCATTTCGCAAATTAATAGTTTTATTATATTCTTTAGCTATAACTACAAAGTTGCTAGATGAGCTGTTACTCACAAATCCATTACGTACTTTCATGTTTTACTCCACTATAAATAATTCGAAAGAACTAAGTGCTTCTCCAACTTTAAATCTTTTACCAATACACCAAATATGTAAAAGTTTACTTTTTTTAAGACAATCTATGTTCCAACTATATACTGGTCTACTTGTTGGTATACTTCCAGACCATTGGCCATATCCACCAATTCCATTAAGATGTAATACATCACTACATCCACTAAGACGTTTAATTGGTAAATTATCTTTTACTGCAATAAAATCCATTGTTGTATAACCACTATCATGAACGCGATTAGTTGGAATTATAATTAAACTATCAAAAATTCCTATATCTTCATTCCATTCACGTCTAGATATTTCTAGAAGTTCTTTTTTACTCATCAAGTTTATACTTTTTACTTCTACTTTTGGTTCGCTTCGTAAATTGATCATATTTATCCTTAGAATCTTGATAACGTCGTATATTTAAGCCAGTATATGCTTCAGGAGGTTTATTATTTATTTCAGTAAAAGTTTTACCAGTATAACATTGTGGACAACATATTGTATTTTTGTTAAATATATATTTTGGATATTCAAAATGTTTATTACATAATTCCTGATTAGAATTATATGGTATGTTATAAACAATTATATCATTATTAAAATTCCAGAAACCAATATTTTCATTAAGATCTAAGTCATCAGTATATATAAAATTATATTTATTAAGTTCGGATTTAGTGGTCCAATCTTCATTATTGCAAGTATCTATAAATATATTATTATTTTCTACCCAAATATAAGTATCATAATTACAACTTGGAAATGTTATAGGAATTGAATTGGTTATAAAATCTTTATTTGATTTAACTAAGTTATTAAATTTCTTAAGTTGATCTTTTTTATATTGTATATATTGGCGATCGTCTGATAATCTAGAAGTAATCATTCCAGTAAGCATATCTCTTGTCAGTTGTATTGTATCAGTGTAATCTTTTATTATAAAACTAGAAGAACTACTATTTGATACAAAACCAGATCTAATTTTCATTAATTATCTCCATTCAACTTTATCTTGATCAATTCCAATTAAAGATAAATATTTATACATATCAAAATTATCCATAAACACATAACCTTCAACAAAATCATCTGTTACTGTAATATCCCATTGAAAATTAAGATCATCATCGTAACAACCACATTTATATCCAGCTTGTTTATCTATCTCAATATGATTCTGTATCTTTATAATTTGAGAGTTTGTTATATTAGAACGACCTATAATAAAGCTACTACTGCTACTATTACTAACGAAACCTATACGAGTCTTCATGTATCATTCCTTGAAATTATAGATATAACATTATTTTCTGCTAAATATATTATACATTCTTCTATTGGTGTTTTCCAATGTTGATCTACTGTTATATATACAAGTTTATCTTCTTTTATATTTTTTAAAGTATCTAATTCTTTTTGTAATTCATTAATTATATTATTATTATAATCAATATTATTTTTTATAGAAGTAAATAAATATTTAATTTCATCATGTTCAACGTCATGTATAATATAATCATAATCTAATTTTGAATTTTTGGTATTTTCTACCATTAATAATATTTCATTTATATTTGGAATTTTTAATAGTTCATTATATTTGTTTAATAAATTTTCATCTTTTTTAATTACTTTTTTATATTCTTTTATTTTATTTTTTATTTCTTTAATTTTATCATTTTGATTTATAAAGATACTTTCTTTTTTATCTTTATTGTATATTTGACATAAATCAGTATATATTTTTATTAAATTTTCTTGTTCTTTAGGAATATTTGATGGAATTCCTAATATAAAAGATGAACTACTACTGTTACTTACAAAACCATGTCTAGTTTTCATTTTTTCTTTTATTTTCTATTTCTTCAAATGATTTAGGTAATTTTTGTCCAAGATATATAGGAGTTAGTCTTAAAGTTCTTTTATAACTATTGATGTGTTTTTGAGCATCTATAGTGTTTGGACAACTTTTACATGGAGTAAGAAATCCTACATTTGGAGCAAAACAATTATGAGAATTTTCTGAATCTGGATGTGTACATTTCATTTATACCTCAACATATAATACTTTATTTTTTATTTTATAAGAACGTTTTGATTCAACCCAATCTTTAGATTTAAGTTCAGCTGCTTCTTCATAAGATTCAGCTAATCTATAATTCCAAAATCTTTGTGGTATTTGTGCATTTCCAGATACAAATAACTGTTTAAAATCACTCATTTAAACCTCATATAGTGGACAATTACGGTTATTAGCTAAAAGTTTTTTTATTTTATCTTTATTAAAAATGGTTATTATCTTGCATATTTTTTTTAAGTATTTTTCAGAAAATCCTTGTTTTAATGCAATATTAATTTTTTTATGAATCCATTGTATATTACTTAATGTATATCCAATAGAATTATCAATTCTATCTAATGATGCTGTTGATAGTTTTTTATATCCAAGTGTTATTGGTAATCCAGTTAAAGCGCAATATCCTTGTTGTTTCTCGAATTTTTTATATGCATCTTCTATTGTTATTGAAAATTCTAAATTTCTTATTTTTGCTTTTTTTTCAATATCAGACCATTGTGTTTTATATAAATTTTTATATCCAGAAAACGATCGATTTTGTTTTATTACTGGTATATTTGTTATTTTATTTTTAATTGGATTAATAATTAAATAGCAAAAATATAAAAATATATCATTAGATAGATTTAATTTCATTTTATTAATATCTTTATGTATCCATCTAATATTATCTAGATTATATGATTTTGATGAATCTATTCTATCTAGTGATGCCGTTTTATTTTTATTTCTATAATCTCCAAGGTTTATTGGTAATCCTGATAGAATACATTTATGATTTTGTTTATATAATAAATCTACTGCTTGTTCTATAGATATGTTAAATTTTATTTTTCTTGTTTTTGCGTTATTTTTAATACCAATCCATGTTCTTGCTGATAATTCTTTATATCCTTTAAAACGATAATTATCTTTTCCTTTTTTATATTGATAGAATAAACATCCACAAGAATAGGTGTGAAATAAATAAGAATATGGTTTTTTTAATAATTTTCCACATACGCAATTATATTCAACATACTCATTGAATTTATAATCTATTAGTTTAAATCCTGCTTCTTTAAATTTTAATTTGTATTTATTTAATGTTTTTAAATGTTGTTTTTTATTAGATTTATTCATATTATATACTCCTTTATTATAGTATAGGAATATATAACACAAATAGCTTTTAAAAAAACATTAATCAGGATCTATATCAAAAGTTATACATTTTCTACAGCCTGTGGAATAACATGAGTCTAGAGATAGTTTTCTATATTTATTTAGTTTTTCATTTAACCATACATCTTTTACAAAATTATTACAGTTTAATACATCTAATCCTGTTTCCCATTCACCTTCTCCTTCAGTGAATGAACATGGAAAATAAAAACCATCAACGTTAATATATGATGAAAATAATCCAAAACTTTCACAACTTTCAATAGATTCAGAAATTGTTTTAACTTTTTCTCTAGACATTTCTGATTGTTGTAGATAAAGTTCTAGATTTCTAGCATGACAGGAATCCATGCCTAGTGGAATATTATTACTTAAACAATATTCAAATAGTTTATTATAATCGTTTTGAGATAAATTTGTAAAGTGATCTTTAGCTTTACCGCGTGGTTTAAGTTTAAGTAGCACTACAGCATTAAGTTTTTCTAATCTTTTATCATTTTGAATATCTTTTAAAACTTCATATACAAAATTAATATTTTCATTCATTACTGTTAAATGTATATTTGTCTGTTTAATATCATTATTTATAAATTTTTGAACTGTGTTATAACACATATTTTTATCATATTCATAAGCTGATACAGCAACAGCACCTATATATTTACATGATTCTTTAATAATTTCATCATCTGCATCAAATCCAGATAATGTAAAATTTGGTATAATCCCATGTTCTCTAGTATATTTTAAAATTTTTATAAAATCTGGATGACTTTTAATTCCTGTTATACCATAAGCTATTTGACATAAAATACTATTATCAAATTTATGAAATATTTTTTTAAACATTTCAAAATCTACTAATTTAATATCATCAACTTTTGAATCTTTATAACAAAATTTACATTTATTAGCATTAATACATCCATTTACGACCAGCTCCCAGTCCAAAATTTCTGGTCCGTAAAGAGAATATAAAGGATCATCTTCTTCAGTTTTACCCCAACGTTCAAAGTATCCAGTATGTTTATTAAAGTTAAAATTATAATCATCACTTCTAAATAATTTAAAATCTTTTGTATCTTTAATCATTGGTCTCATAAGTTGATCCTTAAGTTAGGTTAAATACATCCACCACAACATCCATATCGTATATTATCGTTTACCAGTTCTAATGCTCTTTGTTTGAGATTTTCAGGAAAGTTACTTGGATAATTACTTATATTCCAAGATCCTTCATGAGAATTATAATCAGAATCTATATATCCGCCAGAAGATAAACTATATGCTTCAAAAGTATAAATAATATTATTTATTCTTAATACTAATGTTCCAGAACATAAGTTTGGATAACTCCCATCATAACTAATTACATCATCTGGTAATTGTTCTATTGGTTCTGCACGTTCTCTTAAATTAATCATAAACTTCCTTAATGATTAGAAATTCGTATATGTTCTATATTTTTAAATACATTACCATGTTCCATTGTACAACCAGTATGATTATCATCAGCATATTCAACTATATAAATGAAATTCTTTTTATTATCTTTAATAAAAGCTTTAGCATCTAACGCACCAAGTTCTTTTTCTAAAATATTTTGTTGGTCCCAATATTTAAATGATTCTTTACGTTTATTTTCTAATTGTTTATATTCTTTATGATTTTCAAGATATTGTTTTTTATTTTTTGACCAAGTATCATAAGTATCTATTTCTTTTTTTGTATATTTCTTTTTAGTAATGCTATTAATTCCATTAGAATAAGCATATTTTGGTTCTGGATTTTTTGTTTTCCATTCTCTTTCAATTTTCCATTGAGCTTCTTGAATTTTGTTAGATTCTATTTCATGTTCAATTACAAGATCTCGATATTTAAAAAGTAATTCCTGATCAAGTCCCCAAT